>Ga0105097_10000062_pt1 | contig 37605 bp, 60 predicted proteins | sample PPLLak12cMay2015_FD_87035 | JGI IMG/M metagenome (GOLD analysis project Ga0105097, IMG submission 87035) | Freshwater sediment microbial communities from Prairie Pothole Lake near Jamestown, North Dakota, USA - PPLs Lake P7 Core (1) Depth... | ecosystem: Environmental > Aquatic > Freshwater >...
TAGCTTCAGATGATGCTATTAAGAAATTACATGCGGATATGGCTGCGGTTGCTAAGAATCCTGATATGCACAATAAAGGGGCTTACGAGAAATTAGCTCAACAAGAACAAAATTATTATAAGTTTGGTAATCAAGACGGTGAGGATGCTTCTAGGCAACTTGGAGCAAAAGCATTTGTGTATAGTAAGCCTAGAGATTTTAGAGATTTGAATGAAGATTGGAGAGTTATAGGAAATGGATTTAAAGATGTTAAACAAGCGTCTATGGCAGGTAAAGGAAGAAATGCTTTTTCTGAATACGCTAACCCTGAAACTTTAAAAATAACTGCTAACCAGTACTATTCTCAAAACAAAGAGCAAATAGCTCAAGAAGCTGCTAAGGTTGGAATGGAGCCTGTAGAATATGTAATGCAAGGAATAGATGCTCATATTAATAAAAGAGTTGATTTCGGAGATTATTCATTAGGAGATGCTTTAACATTAAGAGCTTTAGCTAAAAGGGATGCTAAAAAAGATGGAGCAGAAACTCCTCAAGGTCCAACTACTTGGGATAAACAAATTGTGGGTGAGGCACAAGGAAAAGAAAGTGGAAAAGTATTTGATGAAACTTTAGGTATTCCTAATGATGTTGTAATAAAAGATAAATTTGGAAAGCCTTACGACTTAACAGGAATACAATTTCAACATACAGGAGCCCATAAAGTATTTGAAGTTCCTGTTACGGGTAAAGATGGTAAGGTTAAGATGGTAAAACAAAAGTTTAAAGAAGTATTTGCAGATTTACCTAAAGCTCAATCGGATGAAATGGGCTTTACTAAAAAAGAAGATGACCCTTTTTTAGTAAAATGGCCAGTAACCGGAAGATTATTTGTAGACGACCCATCAATATCTGAAAATTTTACAAAAAGTTCTGATGGAAATTCTAATGTGCAATTAGTAGATAGAGTAGATAAAGATGGAAACCCTATAAAAGCCACTCAAATTAAAACATGGATTCCTATGGATATATACGACCAAGCCGCAAGAGGTCGTTATGATAAAGTAAATATGGCTACTAAATACCAACAAGGGGTAGACCAGGGTGTATTAGTTGAATATGATGACGAGGGGCGCATGTGGAACGCTGAAACAAAACAACTTATAAAGTAAAAACAATAATATGCCTGAAAATCCTATATACGACCCAAATAAAATAGTTAAAAGAGCTTATGTTAAAGATATTAATTCTTCTAATTTATCAGAGCCATCAACAGATGGAGAAGTTCCTAAATACGATGCTTCTAAGATTGTAAAAAGAGGATATGCTCCCAGAGAGGCTTTTCAAGAAGAAGGATTTTCTCCTGATAAGTATGTTTCTCAAGGAGAAACTGTTGAACAAAAAATAGACAAGATAATAACTAATAATTATCCTGATATTTCTGACGATAGAAGAAAAACTTTTAAAGATTATGCAATGTCTGGAGCTAATGCCGAAGATATAAAAGATGCTATACTTACCTTTCAAGGAGTAAATCCTAAACAAGAAGGAAGTAATAATTTTTATATGAAAGAGGTTGCTCCAAAGGTTTATAAACCAGTTCCTTTAAGAGCAGATGAAAAACCTCCTGTTGGATATGATGTAGCTAGTGTTTGGGGAGACCAAGTTGGTTCTGATGATGACAATATGGTTACTAGTCTCGCTAAACACGTTTGGAATGGAGTTGTGGGAGCGGCAGAAGGATTTAATAGTTTAATAGAAACTAGCATTGGATTAACTACAGGAGAAGAAAACAAAATGGCTAAAACCATTTCTAATAAATTAAATAAATTTAAGTTTGATACTAAATCTTCAGAAAAAGGTAGTGTATTAAGTGATAAGCCTATTACTGAATTTTCTGATTTTTTTGACCCTGAACAATATGATTTTAGTGGGAATAAATTACAAGGACAAATATTAAATGGAATAGAGAGTTCAATTAGTTTTGCGGCAGGCAGAGGTGCGGGTGGAGCAACAACTAAATTAGCCAACAAAGCATTAAGCGGCTTATCTGCTTATAATATGTCTTTAACTGGCTTACTAGAAGTTGCTGATGAGGCAGGTCTTAAAGGCAGAGAGAAGTATGGTTTTGCATCCGTTGCAGCTTTACCTCAAGCATTACTAGAATCTTCATTAGGAACAAGTGGGTTGTTTACTAAGAATACTATTGCAAGACAGGAATTAAAACAAGCTAGTCTTGAGTTAGCTAAAAATTTAGAAAGAACTGCTGCCGGAGAATTAACAGAAGAATCTTTAAGAAAACTTCAAAAAGAAATGAGTATAGCCGCTTTAGCTGTTAATAAAAAGTTTGCATCTCAATTAGTTGGAAACTCATTAGAAGAAGCGGGAACAGGATTTTTACAACAATTTGCAGAAGAATCTAGTAAACAATTATACGATAAATTAGCAGAGGACCCTAAATTTAATGCAGACGCTTTTAGTTTAGAGTCTTTAGGAAAATATGTCGAATCTTCAATAGGAGAATTATTAGGTTCTGTTGCTCCATCTACAGCTTTTGTTTCTCAACAAAGAAAAATAGCTAGGCAACAATTAGAATCAGGTAACGCTTATTCTATTGTTACAAAAGGAGATGAGGCTGTAGAAGCTTTTAAAATAGATATAGATAATAAAATAGAGAATGGTGTTATAAGTCAAGAGCAAGGAGATGCCGCTAAATTTAAAGTAGACGCTTATAATAACTATAATAAAACAACTGAAAATTTATCTTTAACTGATGAGAATAAAGAAAAGTTATTTAAACTATCATTCCAAAAAGAAAACTTAAAAGCAGCTATAAAAGATGCTGAATCTAAAGATACGGAAGGTCATTCTCGTTTAGATAAGATGAATCCTGCGGAATTAGGATTACACAACTCTAAAATGAAACAAGCTAAGGCTTTACAAGATGAGATTGATTTAATAGTTTCTAAATCAGAAGTATTACAACAACCTGAAGTTGCAGAAAAAGTAGTAGAGAAAGTAGTTAAAGCAGAAGAAAAAGCAACAGAAGGAGCTAGAGTAAAAGAAGGTGTTAGCTCTGAGATTGGAGCTATATTAGGCAGACAATACAAAGTTAAAACTCCTGTTGGTGGAGAGGTTGCTGTTCCGGGTAAAGCAGCTTATGAAGTACCTAAAAAAGTACTTGAGGAAACGAGAAAGATGAAGGAAATTCCTGTTGAAGAATTTAATGACCCTAATTTTGATGTAACGGTTAAGCAAGCTAAACTCGCAGAAGCTTTAGATGAAACTCCCGAAAAGACAACTACAGGTACTTTACAAATAGATAATGAATTTACTGATGACAAAGGACGTCAAGTTCAAACATTTAACATAACACTACCTAATGGAAAAGCTGCTCGTTTTGCATCTTCTATGGTAAGATTTCCAGAAGAAAACGCTGCGGGTGGATTTAGAGGTAATACATACGAAGAAAACTTAACCAATAAAGAAAATCCCGTTGGTCAGAAATTAGGAATTACTGTTAGAACTTTAAAAGATTCGGGTAGAAAAGTAATATTCGTTTGGAATGCAGAACAAGGTCCTAAGTTTGGTAAACATATAGGAATGGTTAAAGAGAGATTAAGAGGTAAATCCGAATATGGCGCGGCTGATTTAGATGAGATGGCAGATTTAAGGATGATTAATATGGGACAAAACCCTAATGCTCCTGCTCCTGGTATTTTTACTCCTAAAGAACCATCAGGCGGTGGAGCTCAAAAAGTAGTTGCTCCTGTAAAAAATAAGGAAGTAAGAGATAAGTTAAAAGGTTTAGGATATAGTAAGCCTGAGATTCAAGCTATGGAGCCACAAGAGGCTAATGATATAATTAAAGAGCAAAGAGAAAAGCCTAAAGTTAAAAAAGAAGCGTTAGATGAAGTAGAGGTAAAAGAGAAGAAAGCTGCCGCTAAAAAAGAAAAAAAGATTGCAGATTTAAGAGCAGAAGAACAAGCGGAATTAAAAAGAGAAATACCTAACATAGATGCTTATAAAGTAAACGGCAAGGTAAATGAGTTTTTAATTGAGAAGCCTGAAGAATTAAAAAAGTATAAAGAGATTTATAATAAGTACGATAAATTAATTACTGATGTATCAGAAGTTAAACCTATTGCAGATGCTAAAGCTGATATAGAAAGAAGAAGACAAGAAGAGTTAAAAGAAGCAAGTGTTGATAATAGAATAAAACCAGGTATAGGTAAATTAGTAAAAGTAGGGCAAGAATTTAATTCAGGTTTTAAGGTATTAGTTCAAAATGCAACACTTGATGAATCTTATGACCCTAATATACATGGAGATGGATATGTAGTTTATTCTAAAATAATTTCTGATGCAGAATTTGATTCTAATGGTAAATTATCAAAAGCACCAATAGTAGAAACAGAAATTTTTCCTAACAAAGAAACTGCTGATAAAATTTTACAAGAAAGATATGAAAGACTTTCTGCAAAAGAAAAACAAGGAACAGCAAAATCAAGAACAATCAATGCTAAATATGATGCAGAACTAGCTGCTTTAGAAAGTAAACCTGCTGAAGAAAAAGGTAAGATAAAAGTTAAAAAAGAAGTTGCGGAAGTATTTGATTCTACTCCTGAATTAGAATCTATAGGTACTAAAGAACAATATGCTGAATATCTTAAATCTACGTTTCCTGATTCAGAGTTAGCATTCCATGGTACAGATACGGCAAGCTTAAAAGATACTGGTTTTGATTTATCTAAAAACAAAAGATTTAATGTAGGTTTAGGGGTTAATTTTTTCTTAAACAAAACTTTAACAGGACAGTATGGTAAAAATATTGTTACAATATTATATAATCCCAAAAACCTATTATCTTTTAAAAATTTAGCAGGAAATGATTATTTAGATTTATCTGATGAGCAAATTAGTAAAATAATTGATTACTATGGCTTAAAAGGAAAGGTAAACTTACAAGACTTCTCAAAAGAGATGAGAAGTAAATCTATGTTTGATTTCATAGATAGTATAGTAAGAAAAGAAGGAAGTAATGAAAAGGCTGCTCAAGTTTTAATAAGCTGGGGAATAAGCGGAACAAAGGGTAATTTGGTAAAAGATGATGTTATAAGTATACATGATAAAAACCAAATGCAAACACTTGGCTCTAAAGAAGATATACAAGGATTTAAAAACTTTGTAAGTAAATCTGCTGAAGAAAAAGGTAAGATAAAAGTTAAAAAAGCTCCTAAAGAAGTAGTTGTAGAGAAAGAAGAATCAATAGCTAAGAGAAAAGCTCTTATGGAATCTATATTAGGCGCTAGTAAGCTAATTGCAGCTTATAATAATCTAACTAAAGCTCAAAAGAAATCTGAAATTGGAGTTAATCTATATAAGAAAATTCAAGATAGAGTTAAAGAAATTAATTACACTACTAAAATAAGCAGAGGCGGTACTTTACAATTAGTAGGAGAGAAAGGTAAGCGAGTTTATAAAACTCCTGTTAAGAGAACAGAAGACCAAAAAGCTATGGAAGCGGAAAGAAAGGATGCTTTAAGAGCAGAGCCTACTTCTATTGCACACGCTGTTATATTAGATATTGCTAATGGCGCTCAGTTTAATGTTGATAGTTTAGCTGATTATTTTTCAGAAAAGATTTTAAAAAATGAAATGCCGTCTTTATTAAAAAATAATAAAAAAGGTATTAGAGTAGGTTCATATAAAACTAATTACGAGGAGGCTTTTGGTCAATTTGAAATTGAAAATATAACAGAAGCTGCTGCTGCCGAAGAAGCGGCAAGAACATTAGGAGATTATTTCATAGATGGTTTTAGAGAAGCGGCTATTCAAGATGCTATTGATATTAACTTTAAGACTAAGAATAAAAATATGACTAGGGGTGAAGTTGAAGCTCTTAATGATATGATAAGAGAGCAAGAAATAGAAGAAAAAGAATTAGAAGATATTTTAGCTCAAGAGGAGTTAGAAAAAGAAGAATATCGTAGACAAGCAGAAGAAGAAGAAGGTTACTTACAAAAAGCAAAAGTTAAGCCTGCTACTCTTAATAAATTTGAAAAATCTGTTGATTTATTCTACCAAACTAAAGATGCAGATGGGGCTAGTAAAAAGAGAGGATTAGCTGCTAAAAGAAGGGAATTTTTAGAAAAAAACCCTACAATTAAGTATATTGACGATAATATGAAGTATATTTACAAGCAGTTAGAAGAACAAAATATCATAGAGAGAAAAGGAGAATGTCCATAAAAATAAACTTATAAATAAATAAAAATGAAAAAACCAGAAAAATTATCTAAAGAGGTTGTAGACCTTCTTTTATTAAGACTTAAAGATGAATACACTGCATTTTATATGTATCGTTCCGCATCTAATTGGTGCCAAGAAGTAGGCTTTTTTAAAGCTGCTGCATTCTTTGCTGCTGAAAGTACAGATGAGTTAGAGCATGCAAAAGGTATTGAGAAATACATTACAGATTGGAATGTTATCCCTGAATTACCGGCAGTAGATAAACCTGAATCAAAGTTTAATAATATATCTGATTTAGTTGAGAAGGCTTATAATTTAGAATATGAATTATACGAGAACTACGAAGAAACTAGTGCTAAGGTATTTAAAATGGGAGAGCTTTGTACGTTTGATTTCTTACAAAATTACAGAAACAAACAAAATAAATCTGTTGCTGAATATAGCGACAAGCTTAATATACTAGAGGGAGTTAATCTTGATAGTAAATTTGAAATGTTAATGATTGAATCTAATCTTTTTGGATAATAAAATATGGCAAGTCCTTGCATAATAAAATATAACGGTAAAGAGTATTCTTACGAGCAGTTCGCTTCAATGATGCACGATGGATTATTGAGAGACCTTGTTAACAGAGATGTAATAGATAATTCTGATTTTGTTGGGTCTATGGAGGTTTTTGATATAGTTGAAGGTAAATATCCTGATGCTGCATTTCAGAAGTTTAAATTAGTCCCTGAATTAGGTAAAAACATAATTCAACGTAGCGTTGAATATTCCGATGATTTAATTAATAAAAAAAATAAATTAAATGAAGAGTGGCGTAATGAATTAGATAAGAATGGAGTTTCTGAAAAATCTGAACTATTAAGAAATAAATTAGCTGAATTTCAGAAAGAAAATTTTGCGGTAAAAATATATGAATCAAAACAAGCACTACCTTATTCTGATAAATTTTCAACACATGGAGTTATTGATTTTTCTGATGTTTCTTGGACTAAGAATAGAGGTGTATTTTTTGATGTAATTAAAGGGATTTATATACCAAATGAGATTGGTAAAAAAGTTGGAGCCTCTGTTGATAAAAGAGGCGGTTCTAATTTTTTAGAGTTTACTTATAATGAAGAAAATGTAAAAATAATAGAAAGTGAACTTGCTAAAAATGGATTCAATACAGCTAGTGATTTAACTAACGAGAGTTTATTTCAAAAACAAAAGAAAGTTGCTACTAAGGTAATTATTGATAAAGTAGTTGACATAATAAAGAAAGCATTACCTAAAGTAAAAGTTGTTTATGATGAGAATTTAAAAGCGGCAGGTAAATGGAGTCCATCTACTAACACAATTACAATTAACCCTTTTTACGCAGGATTTGATACTCCTATACACGAAGCAGGTCATATATTAATTGATGCTATCGGATATAATAATAAAGTTATTCAATCCGCTATTAATCAATTAAGAGATACTGATTTGTGGAAAGAAACAGAAGGTCGCTACACTGAATTAAGTGAAGAGGAATTAGGTAAAGAAGTTTTAGCAGAAGCTATAGGTAGAGAGGGTGCAGATATATTTGATACAGAAGTAGAGAAATCTAAGTTTCAAAAATATTTAGATTATATATTTGATTGGCTAAAGACTAAGTTAGGTATGAATAAAAATATCGCTAAGTCTTTAGCTAAACAAATTATAGGAGGTATTGGAACTAAAGGCATTAAACAAGTCGCTACAGGCAAAGATACTTTACAAAAAGAAAAAGAAGAAAAAGAGCCTAAGCCTAAAAAACCTAAGAAGCCTCAAATATTAGGGATGGATTTGTATAGAAAAGTTGTGCTTAAAAGAGACATAGACCAAGAAGCAAAAGATTTAGCGAAAATAGACGAGTTATTAGAGAGAGAGGATTTAGATGAAGATACTATAGATGCTTTAAAACAAACTAAAAAGAATATAGAATACGTTAGAAGATTAGATTCTAAAAAGTATAAAGGCTATAGAGCGAGCGATAAAAGAATTAGTGAGATAAGGGCTTCTGAGAATCTAAACGATTATAATGAAGATGAATTAATTCAAATCCTTAACGATATTGATGGATTAGATAATGATGCTAAAGAAGCTTTTGGTAATGAGGTTAAAGTTAAAATAGCTTTATACTTAGACAGAAAAGGTAAAGATAGATTATCAGCAGAACATAAAAATTACATAGAAGAAGTTGCTAATAAAAAAGATATTAGTAAATTATCTATCAACTTGATGGTTTTATCTCAAGCCGACCAAAATCAGCCTGCTTTACAAGAATTAAGTAAAGTTTACGATGCTGCTTACTTAGATAAAGTTATTGAAACAAATGATAAGCAGTCTGAGAATGAACAGTTAGCTAGAGAAGTAATAAAAGAAAAGAATAAACAATTAGGTATAGTAGAAAGAGTAGGAGGAGCTTTATTCGCTAATGATAGCGCTAAGTATTTTGAGTATATGGTAAATCCAAAAGCTATTGAATTAGAAGATGGAAGATATGTACCGGGATATTGGACTATGGAGCAGGGTAGAGCTAAAGGTTTTTCTAAAGCTCAATTAAACTACTTACAATTCCATAGAGACCTTGTCGCAGAAAGAAGTAAACAAATATTAGGAGACCAATATTATGAAACGGCTAGTCCTGATATGGAGATTATTCAAACGGATAAAGGATTCCAAGAAGCTTATAAATCTGAAGGTTTAATAAATGCTTTTTCTTATTACTTAGGTGGCGGTAAAAACAATTTAAGCAGAGTAAGAATTGAATACATTGACCCTGTTACTAAAAAAGAAAGTATTGATTTCTTTGCTAATATAGAAAGAAAGATTGCTAATTACGGAAAGAAAGGAAAATTAGAACAAGGAAGAGCGTTAGGACTTATTTTAAAATATAATTTTAGAGCAAGAAGACAATTAAAGTCTGGAATGAATGCAGATGAAAAAACTAATCCACTAGAAGTAAAGGGTTCAGGAGAATACTCTATGAATGGACAAGGTCAATTAGTTAGTAAGTTTGATAAACCTCGCTCTTCGGGAAGAGGATATTCAACAGACTTCTTCCGTGCCGCTAACGAGTTTATTGCAGAGACTTCTCATGTTAAAAATATGAGTAAGGTATTGACAATATCTAGAGCTGTTCAACATTTAGCTAAAGATGGATATACTCAAGCGGGTATATTTCAAAAGCCTAATGTAGCAGAGTATTTAGAACAATGGACTAATATGCACTTGTTTAAGAAAGCCAAAGAAAATGACCCTTTATTAGACGCTTCTTTAAGGAAATTAAGAGCTTTAACAAGTATGACTACAATGTTGTTTAACGTACCCGCTCAAGGTATAAATGCTTTTATGGGAAATTATAATAACTGGAGGTCTGAGAATGGAGCTATTTTCCTTAAAGGTAACGCTCGTTTATTTGGAGGTAAAAGAGAATTTAATAAAAAAAGTGGATATGGTGTATTTAATAAATATGCTATGGATATTGTAAGAAAGTATAACATCGCTAGTATAGATACAGAATCAAATCCAAGATTAGAGGTAGGTTCTTTATTTGAAAAGATAGGTAGCTTAGGAACAAGATGGGGAGAGATTCAAATTCAATCTTCTTTAGCTTTAGGTTTGATGTCGGATGCAGATTACAATAGTTTTGAATATGTTACTAAACCTAATGGAGTTAAAGTATTAGAGGTTAAGCCTGGAGTGGACGAACAAGCATTAAAACAAAGAATCATATCTTATTCTAATCGTGTAAGTGATATTCAAGGTAAATACGGAGAGAAAGACCGTAGAAATATAATGAATGGAGAGATAGGTAAAGCTGTATTTCAATTTAAAGTATGGATACCAGATTGGTGGAAAGAAAGATACGGAGCAGAGTATATAGATAGGAATAACGTAGTTCGTAAAGGTAGTTGGACTGTTGTATCATCTAAAGGAATTAAAGCTCTTAAAAAGCAAATTAAAGACAAGGGAGTATATAAAGGATTGTTTGATGGAAAGACTCCTGAATCAAAAGCGTTTTTATCTAATCTTAAAGGAGTTATGATAACAGCTTTATTCTTAGCCGTTAAATATTCAGATGATGAGGATGAGCGTAAAAGAAAAGCAGCATCTTTAGCGGATAAAATGGTAGGTAATATGTTATTTATATTTGACCCTGACCAATTAAAATTCACTGTAACTAGTCCTGCTGCATCTTTAGGAACCGCAGGTAAATTAATAGATGCTACAGGAAAGTTATTGAAGTTTGATGCAGAGGAAGCTGAAAAAGCAAAAAAAGAACTTGGGAGTATAGCTCCGGGTAAAAAACTTTATAATTACTATGATGAATTATCAGAGGAATAGTAAAATATCGTAAATTTGATTAAAATAAAATAAAGAAATGGCATTAACAAGATTAGATTTATCTGCACAAATTTGTGTAGAAGATAGTTGTAGCAAATTATTGTTTACGGATACTACAGGAAGTGTAGATGCTGCTTGTGCTGCTGATATAAATGAGTTTGGTTACGGATTAGTTGATGGTATAACATCTGCGGATGTCGAGGAGGCTATAATTAATGTTTATTACCCTTTAATGACTACTCCTGTTAAGTTTACGTTTACAATAGTATCTGATGTTATTACTAATGCTACTATAACAGATTTGAATAATGTAACAACTAATATATTCTCTCTATTAACTTCTACTGTATTTCCTTTTGTTGATTTTGATATATCCGCAGATTATGGAGTTACTGTTCCTGAAGTTACAGACGGATTATACACTTGGGATTATACAATTAATGGAACTAATCCTGAACCATTTACCTACACTACCTCTGGTGGATTTACATCTGATTGTACTGTAGATTGTTGTATAGAGAAGTCTTATTTAGAGATGGATTCTAATTGTGGATGTTTTGAAGATAAAGTTAAAGGAATCATACGCTCAGAGGTATTCTTATGGGCTTCTCGCTACGCTATTAATGTAGGGCAAGATAGTAAGGCGGATAATTTTTTAACTAAGGCTAAAGAGAGTTGTGAAACTAATTGTAAAGATTGTAAATAATAAATATTAAGATATGTGTAATTGTAGCAAAAAATGTAATTGTAATATAACCCAAATAACAAAAGGGGAAAAGGGAGAAATTGGAGCCAATGGCACTAACGGTACTAATGGAACCGATGGAACTAACGCCTTTAAATTTGTAAAAGAATTTGAAACCGAAGATATAGAACAATCAATAGTTATTCCTTATGTTCAGTGGTCAGCTTGTGGAGCTCCTCCTTCTGGATGTTTAGCTGATGGGACTACCGCTAACCCTTTTGTAGACGTTCATATTCAATTATGGCTACTTGTTCGAGGAGAAATAGGCTCATCTTATTGGCAATTATTAGTTAATGGACCTCCTGCTACAAATTTTAGCTATACTACAAGAATAAATAGTTCAACGGGCGCCATTACAATTATTACAGATGGTAATTTAGGAACTTACAGATTAGTTATTTTAGCTTAAAATAAAATGGAAATACAAACTAACCACACATTAAGACTTTTAAACGCAAAATGCGAATACGTTTGTATTGTAGATAATCTATCTAATAAATTAGAATATGGAGATGATATAGAATGTTGTCTAAATAAGTTATTCTTAGCATCTAAGTTAATTAATAGATTAGAGTGTTATAACTTTCCCACAATAACAACAGCACCCGAAAACTGCATAGAGCAATCTGACCTTAGAGAGATGTATGCAGTATTAGATAACTTATTGTCTTAATATCCTAATTGACTTAAAACAAAAAAGAGACTATATAAGCCTCTTTTTTTTTATTTCCTTAAATCATTTAAGCAAAACACTATTCCTTCACACCATTTCTTTTTATTCTTATTTATATTGAATTTAGAATGAGGTATAGTGGTTAAGAACTTCCAAACACATAATCCTTTATCTTCCCAAAATACATTTATCTTAACCCTATCTTCTTTTGGTCTTGTAAATATACCTTCTTCGGTAACGTATATATCTCCACCTCTGAATAAATCTATCTCATCGTGGAAAGCTCCATCAAATTGAATAGTATCATCTCCTATTGCAGAAACAATTACAAGGTTATTTTCCCTTGTTATCTTCATAACATACTTAGTAAAACTATCATCGTGGTTGTGACCGTTTATAAGCGTAGCTAATTCTTGGTGGGTTGATATTGACATAATGTTATTTTAAACGAAATGTTTTTGATGATTTCTTAGCCAACTCCTCAAGCTTATCATTATCTTCTTGGTTCTTCTTAGCAACCCTTTTGAATATTTGCTTTTGTTCCTCTTGTTTAGCTCTTCTCTTAACAACCCTCTCTGGCTCTGCTGCCATATTAACTTGAACATCATCCGCAAGTATAGCGTAAATATCTGTTTCGTGCATAGTTAAGTAAGGCTCTCCTCCGATAATCAATTCTAAGTTAGCATGTACGTTATACATTACTTTTAATCCTACTCTAAGGTAAGGGACTACTTCTGGACCAACTGCTATAATGTAGCCTACAGTTCCTTGAGATAGCTTAGAAGTAGATATAATAATACCTCCTTTTGATTTTCTTTCTCCATTAATTGTTTCTTGAATGATTACAGACTTACCTAATGGTATAGCGTCAAATGTAATGTTCTTTAAATCTGATGGTACAGATAGTGAATTAATTCTTTTAATTAAATCTTCGTTAAACTTTTCTTGCATTGTTTTGTTTTTAAGGGTTAAAATTAATTATTATTATTTATATATCTTAATGTTTTGATTTTTAATTGAAACTTTCTTGACTTAATTCAGCTTGCTTATCTTTATAGTAATTGATTAGCTTAGTTCTTTTAATATCTGTTAACAGTTTATAATCTACGCTATTGATAAGTCCTATGATGCCGGCAAGGTGTGGCTGAACCTCAAATGAATCAAATGGTAGATACTCCTTAATAGTATTAGGGCTACCAAAATCATAGTGGCTAACGAATTGCAATAGCTTATTATACATATCAATATTGATTGATTTGCGATTAGTTAAATAAGAAGGATTAGTAAATCCCATGTAGTTAACACATTCTCTTTTCTTAAACTCTGGAATACGATTGTAAATCGGCATATAATCCGCTTTATTTACTTGTTTTACTTCTTGTTTCATGTTTTAAGGGTTTATTATTAATAACTTATTGATGTTCCTTCTATTGTAAAGAAGGCTGGTTTAAACTCTGATTTCTTAAAATTAATTATACCATCACTTTCCGCGATTATCCAATTAGGACTTATACACTTATCTGTTACCTTAAGAGTTATTCCGTTATTTAGCTTAATAACATCTCCATAAAATAGTCTTTCAAATGAATCTAAATCAAATCTAACCTCAACCCTATACTCATAAGCAGGAGTTATTTTAAACTTTTTACACATCCATAACTGAAGTTTTGAATAGTCAGTTTTACTGTAATCTAAAACTTTAAAAGATTTTATTTTATGTGTTTGTTTTTGCATATACGGTTTATACTTGAAATAAATTAAAAAGGTTACAAATTATCCAATCATGTTAATTATTGGTTTATCATTTGTTAATTGTTTAAACTCCATTTCTAGCTTTGCGGAGTTAATTATAACTTGTGCAACCTGTGCCATTGCCTTTGCTTCCTCATTTTTCATAGTTCCGCCTTCTAGTTTTCTAATAGCTGAAAATAGATGTTTTCTTAATCCTGTTAAATTGTCGTCTGTGTGTTCGCTCATTTCTAATGGTTTTAGTTTTTTATTTTTTTCGTGTATATAATTAAATGTTATATTTTTAGGCAGAATAACGTCACTATTATCTATTCTTGGAGCATCTGTAAAGGATTCTAATTTTATGTCTAAATCAACTTCTTCTATACATAGCTTTTCCGTTTTCTCTGAAGGACCAAATCCTTTAGATATTACTATTTGTATTTCTCTTGTTCCATTAAAATAAGTATGACCTATTATCCTACATCTCTCGCCACGAGAGTCTAATAGAGTTCTTCCATAATACTTGGTTATTTTACTTTTAATATCTTTTTCCTTACTCATGTATGTGTGCTTTTTTAAACGCTAATAATGCTTCGTTTAGCAAATCTACGGATATTGGAGTTAAAATAACACTATTAATATTACATATATTGCATATAAAATGAGTTCCGTCAAAAATTATATGAGATTTATTCCTTATTCTATCTAATAATATTAATCTAAGCCGCTGTGTTTCTATTAATTTACCACTTAAACTATAATCCCTTGCTCTTTTTTTTATTTCAGCATCGGAGCCATATTTTCCAACCCTCCTAATCAATGTACCGTTTCTTCTTTTTTCATTTACGCATTGTATACATGAAGCATAAAAACACTCTCTTCTTTTATCAAATCTAAAATATTCTAAAGTTTTAGGCTTAATTTCCTCGCAAGAATAGCACTTTTTTGAAAGTTGTGTTCCGTGTGTCATAATATCTTTTTTAAATCTATAAAAATATTTCCTTTAGCTAAAAAAATATTATCAATACAATAATGATTATCGCCGTCTATTAGTCTATCGTTAATATTTGGTCTAACTCCATTTTTGAACCAAAAAATTAAATCTTTTTCAATATTTTTATTAATCCAATCTTCGTAATAGTCTCCATCTTCATCTTTTGTATAAAGATATAATCCAATTTTAAAATTTATTTTCATAGCATTTAGTTTTAGTTTAAATACTTATACTTAAATCGTATAATAAAAGTTACATGCTTATTGAATTATTTTTATAAATACCTATTTTATCGTTATAAAAGTTCCTCCAAAATATTCTATCTTCCTCGTTAAATGGTCTATCTAAGTTTATTATATCTTTCTTAAAAGCTCTTGCTTGAGCAGTCCATAGAATAAGGTCGTTTTTAGACCATTTAAGAAGGGGATATTCTTTAGGCAACTCATACTCTACATAATCTTGATAAGCCTTCCCATACCAACTTATTAAGCCTAGATTGTATCCTGTGATGTTCGCAGATAGTTCTACGTTACATCTATAACATTGTAAGTGTAGATTATTAAGATTAAATCTAAGTGTAGTATTTGCTCCTCTGCTATGATAATGACCAGCTTGAGGCTTACCTGCATTACCACAAGATATACATCTACAACCCTCGTCTATTAATCTACAGATAGCATTAACTTCCGTTTGTAACTCAGATTCATAATCTCCCATTGTTTTCAACTTCTCAACCATCTCTTTCTTCTTTACTTTCCACTCATCCTTTTCTTTTCTTTCTGCTGCTTTTTTATTATATTCTATAGCGCATTTAGGACTACAAAGGAATTGTAACGGATTGTATTCAGGAGTAAACTTTTCTTTACAGTTTTTACAAGATTTAGGTTTAGCCATTGAATATTTGTTTAAGAAGTTTAAGACTTTCGGACTCGTTGTACTTAGGTATGCTTATACCTATTTTATTGTTATCTATTACTATTTTTCCAACTATTAATTGTACCGGTAAACCATATCTCACACAAAGCCAAATTATTTGTTCTTCTGATAGAATACTTTTGTTTGTTTTACCTGCAAAGTAGCGAGATAAACATCCTGCCGTTATCTTAAACTTTCTTTCGGAAGCATCCTGTATTACTTTAGCTCCTACATACCCTTGACCCTTATCGGAAGGATATACATCTTGGAGCCTTTTAAGAAGCGCTTGCTTTATTTTAGTTGAGTCTTTAACTATTGACATAATTTACGAGTTACATTGTTCTATATAAGCATATACGTTAGATGCTACATGGTCAATCTCTTTTTCTAAATCAGATTCTGATTTCTTATCGCTAAAGTAAACCATACCCTTATCTTCTCCTAGTTCGTTTTTAATTACTATTCTAGTTAATAAAGGAGATAAAGATGTAGTAATGAAAGATGAATCGTTAGACTCTCCTATAACTGTAAATTCTCCTGATTTTCCTGCTCTTTTTTCCATTTTATTATTTTTTAATTGTTACTTCTTTATAATATTTTTCTACATACTGTTCTGCCGGCAATATAAGTATTTCGTTTTGCTCACACCACATTAGAACTTTCTCTACAAACTCAGCAGTTTCTTTTTTACTAAGTTCAGCTAAACTTCTAACATGGGTTCGCATCAAGGACATTTTACCAATAGTTACTTTATTTTGGTAGGATAAAAACTCTGGAGCAAAAACTTCTTTATGTATTTGTTCTACTGTATTGAAATGACTAAACATCTCACAAGTTAAACAAGTTCCTAATATTCCTCCGAAGTAGTAAGAGAATTGATTTACAGATGGTCTGCGTATCTTTTCTTTAATTACTAATTCAAATTCTTTTCCAGCTAAAGACTCTCTCTGATTAGCCCACATATTAGGGTCGTAAAATAGTATATCTCCATTGGGTTTTACTCTCCCGAAATGACGGATAATTGGATTAGCCATAGTTTAGAACGGTAAATCGTCATCAAAAGAGTTAGCTATCTCATCTCTCAAAGTATCGCTTAATTGATAATCTGATTTAGCAGGAGTTGGTTTAGCGTTTAAGCCATTATCTTGATTCTCATCTACAACATCATTATATTCAGATACAGGAGTTGCTGTTTTAGCGAAATAAGCAGTTAAATACTCTTGTAATTCAGCATCTAATTCAGATGCTACTTTATTTGAATCTTCAGAAATAGGCATTACTTCATACACTGGCTCAAAATACTTAGTTGCACCTTTCTTCATGGGATTGGCAGATTTAACCGTTACTCCAATCTCTGTAATTTTCTTACCATCACAAAAATTCATGAATGGACCTAATGCAGAACCTGTTAATTGTAAGTTAGCAATAACTAATCCTTTGCCTTGTTCTTTAATAGCTACATATACGGATTGAACATACTTTAATCCTTTAGGAGCTAACTTCTCTTTTACTTGCTCGTATAGACCTGTCATTACTATACCATTCTTTGTTCTAATGGTAAGTTGTTCTTTTTTTGTACTACGAACTTCGTTAGAGTAATACCCTACTTTCTCTTGGTCGTTATAACCTTTACAAGTTGACAATACATCTAAAGGAATAAAGGTAAAGGGTAATTCAATAAAGACGTTTTCTTTTTTTTCTTTATCATAATACTTGAATTTTCCTTCTGAACCTGACCAATCAATAAATTTGGTTGAAGGATTTGATAGTGTTTCTGTTGGGTTGCTTCTGCTCATCTTGTTTGTTTTTTTATGGTTTATATTTATTTAATTTTTATTCTTTTGCAAATCTATATAACTTTTATTACATATACAACTTTTATTCAAAATAATAATTCTTTATCCGTGAATTTATTTTTATTAGCTGTCCACTTAATAGTTCTTTTAATGTTTCTAATTGCCACAACATCATTCCTGTTGCCGTGCGTATGTATTCTTCCTAGCTTTGGTATGTTTAAATCTATTGCACTTGCTTTGGATAGCTTTATATTAATATGGAACATATAAGATGATATTACTAAGTTTATTTGCTCTTTAGTAAACTTATGATTCTTCTTTAATGCTAAGTCTATTTTCTTAAATGCCATGTTAATCTATTAAGTCATCTATAGCTAAATTGTGTTTATCCATTAGGTCAAGTATCTCATAAAATACTTTATCTATATCGGAATCGTTTTCTAGCTTGTGCCTAAGATTATGAGTTACTTCCCACAATACAATAGCCATATCTAAAGACGCGTTCGCTCTTTTGTAAGCCATTTTATCTTCTTGGTTGTCTAAATCAAATTCTATTGTTGCTTTCATATATTTATTTTAAGCTGTTACTATTATATCTTTAAAGAATCTAACTCCATTAATGGTCCCTTCTTTTAAGAACTCTTTATTAGCGGACATATACTCTTTTACTTTAGCCTCATCTACACATAACCATTCTCTTGGTATTTGAGACTCATCCGCAACTTCAAATTTCCATTGGTGTCTTAATCTTGTAGTCTTGTTAGCCTCTGCCTCTAACTCTATCTGAGCAGCATCTTCTTCTGTTTTAGCCAACATTAATTTTTTAGCTATTTCCTCTTGCTTTTTAAGCTCAAAGCTTTTAATTTGATTTTTAGCATGAATTAAAGCTGTATTTAAAGCTCCTGTTAGATTTTTAGCAGTAGAGTCTATTAATCTGCCTTCATCAATAGATGGCTGCTTTAATTCAACTCTTTTAGCTTCTACAGCCTTAACTAATCCATTTGCTTTAGACAAGTTCTGTTGAGCAATAGACAAACTTGTTTCGCAAATAACTTTAATCTGTAAGCAGTTATTAGCTACTGTGTCTAACTCTGATTTTAAAGCAGATAATCCTACTAAGGATGCTGCTAATTTCGGGTTTACTAATTGATTTTCCATGATTTTGTTTTTAGATTGTTTTAAAGTTAATTACTCTTTTTATTTTATTCGCGTTGTAAATAGTTGTTTGCAGCATACTTCCTGAATAAGAACCAAATTTTATTTCTTTCCACAAAAACGAATATAAGTCAATCCATTGTACTTTTGTCATCGCTGGCATTCCGTCTAATATTTTTACCTTGTTTTCCATGTTATTGTTGTTTGATTTATACAGTTTAACGTAAATAAAAATAAAAGGTTACAGGTTTGTCATATTTTTTTTATAATTCGTAAACATTTCCTTCGTTAGCCATTTTATTAAGATGCCATTCTGCAATTTTAGTTTTAAGTATATCTTCTAATTGTTTCTTTTTATGTTCCTCTGCAACCTTGTAAACCTTAATTCTAAAGTCTGTTTTACAATCTTTCCACAATTCTTTCTTTGTATCTATATCTATTTCTATTGGACCTATCTTATTTATCATATCGTAAATCTTAGCTCCTGCGATATAGTTTAATAAATACCCTTCTCCATCATGCTTAATAAACATAGCGTAAAACCCTTTAAAGGATTCTTTTATAAGTAATTGTTCTATTTTAGAAAGCATCTTCTGTATTTGTTTCTCCTTTAGTATAATTTTCAAAAGCACTATATTTACCCATAAATCTTGCATATACCGCCTTTGTTTCTCCGTATCTATTCTTAGCTACATTTATCTCACAAAGCCCTCTTAAATCAGTTCCATCAACGTCTTTTGGGTCTTTCTCGTAGTAGTCAGGGCGGTATAATAACCAAACTTGTACTGCATTAGCCTCAATAGCTCCAGAGTCTTTTAAATCAGACATTTTAGGACGTCTACCTTCTTTACTAGCCTCCCTAGATAATTGAGATAGCTCTATTACACAAAGATTATATTTCTTATGAAGCTCTTGCAATCCCTTTACCCTTAAAGACATCTGTCTCTCATCCGACATTCCCTTGTATTCATCGTGGGTATTATTCATTAATTGCAAGTAGTCTATCATTATAACTATTGTTTTACTCATAGGTATAGTTCTTCTCATCTTCCTAATCTTAGTTTCTATGTATTGCCAAGTTATTCCTGCCGTATCATCTATTATTAGATTATTCTTTAGCTTCTTTCTAAGAGCTTGTATCTTAACAACATCATCATCCATTACATTACCACTTCTTATTTGCCAAGAGTTAATATTTAAGCAGTTGGCCCAAAGATTCTTCATTAACTGAGTTCCCGGCATCTCTAAAGAAAATACTACTAATGGAGCATCTGATTCTACGGCTACATTCTTCATAATATTAACCATTAAACTAGACTTACCTGCGCCGGGAGGAGCGCCGATAACAATAATCTCCTGTTTTAAACCACAAGTAATCTTATCTAACTCATCTAATCCTGTTCTGTATCCTATTATTTCTTTTTTGTTATTCTGAGCATCTTCAAACTCTTTATAGGTCTCATCAAATAAATCAGTAATACTTTTCTCTACGGATAGGTTATTTTTAATAGAATCTAAATCATTAAATATATCCTTCATTCTATTTACATTCTCATCTATATCTCCGTTTTGAGTAAATAATTGATTGTAAGAGGAGTGAATGGTAGGTTTTAGTAATCTTCGGGAGTACATATCAAATACAACCCCCATGTGTTCGGATATGTTTTGTTTTATCTTATAATCTACCGCATGGAAACTACTAAGTATTGTTTTAATATCTTCTTTAGAATATCCTAGTTTAAATAACTTATCTCTCAATAAGAACACATCTGTTTTAACCTTATTACTATGGTTATCTTTTATAATCTTAAATAGAGTTCTGTTGGATGGTTCTTGCCAAATATCTTCAAAAGCATAATTCTCGCAGGATGCAAACAAATCTGTATCTTCTGCATAAGAGGATAGTATAGCTAATTCTAAGTCTTTGTATTTCATATTGATTTATTGAAAAAATGTTGATTTAGGTTTTTCTTCTACTTTAATCTTAAACTCTGGCTTCATCCAAACACTTAACATCTTTCCTTTCCAATTAAGAACTTGTTTACCGCTACCATCTTTCCAATTCATAGTAGTATAATAATCGAATGCTCTTTCCGCCACCGCTTGTTGGTATCCTTTTTCCTTGAAGTAAGATTTAACCTCCTCTAATAAAGGAGGATTAAACGATTTGCTTGGCTTTTTAGACTCTTTCTTTGGAGTGAAGTAATCTTTTAAGCAATTATATAAATCATCTCTTAAATCAAGCTTAATGACTTTATTATCATCTATAAACTTTAATGTTTTTCCTTTATCAGAGTCGGTTATTTCTAGTTTCATAACTAAAATAGTTTTTGTTGGTTAGTGTGGTTGTTTATTCTTTGCATTGCTTTATCAAAGTACTCTTTATCAAGTTCACACGCTGTAAGGTCAAATCCGTAATCGTGGCAGGCTATTGCTATTGAGCCTGAGCCTAAATGCGTATCAAGTATTTTATCTCCTTGCTTTGCGTAATTTTCTAAACAATATTTGTAAAGCTTTATTGGTTTTTCATTTGGGTGAATTATTTTATTATGACCTTGTTCAAAAGAACCTTGACCTTTTCTAAAACCTTCCCATTCATGTTTAAATATCATGACTCTTTTATCTATGCTTTGGTAAGCTAATTCAGCCATTGATAAAATACCATCTTTTTTATCTTTATCCCAAACTAACCATCCAGAGTGTTTTAAAATTTTAGGATAATAGTTTGCTCCCCAAATGATTTGATTTTTAGATACTCTAAATAATTCATTAAAGTATTCTAATTCCGGAGTTTTATTATGATTTGCATAATGCTTTAAATCATTCCTTTTTTCTTTTATTTTACTTTTTTTTCCACCTCTTCCAAAGCTACCATTTGAAGCGTTTACTGAATAAGGAGGGTCAACAATAGCTAGGTCGAAGTGATTATCTTCATACCTAGCCATTAGTTGCATATTACATTCGTTTGTTATTGTTAGCATATCCTATTTTTTAAATATTCCTATTACAACTACTATTAAAAGTAGTGCGAGTATGACTATTGATAGTCCAATAGCTATTTCTGTTAATATTTCCTGAATATCATTCATCTTTCTTTTCATCTTTTTTGGATTTAGATTTCTTTTCTAGTTCTTTAGCTTCTGCTTCTTTTCTAACGGATACCATTACATATCTTATTACTTGTTCCGCTACTACCTGAAGTCCATAAGCAGTTTGTACCATCTTAGTTAGCCTTTCTGCTATAAACTTAGCATCAGAGCCAGGCATCTTCATCTTTTTAGCTTCTTTTAAGTCTACCTGGAACCTTTCTATAATGTTCTTAGAGATTAATAGACAAGCTAAGTCATCTGATACTCCAGGCTCTACATTAATAGAGTAGCCTTCTTCTGTAATTTCGATTTCGTATTCAAACGATTTTTTGATTTTGATTGGTTTCATATTTATTTATTTTAAGTTATTTTCTATTTTTCCATTCTATTGTAGAGTATTGACCTCTTGTAGCTCCTTCTGTAACATCATATCCTTTATTTTTAAGATAATCTACTTGTACCTTATTCGCAGGAAGTTCAGATATAATCTCGTTACACATTGCTTTAGTGTAAACTGTATTTTTAATATCGTATCCTAATCCTTCTATCCAAGTTAATTGTGCTTGTGTTGCAGGCTCTCTCATTCTAATAGAGTTACTTAATACGGGCTCAGGTAGTTTTAAAAGCTTTACTCTCTCATCTTTCTTAAACAAAGATTCTATCTTAGTATTCCTTCTGTTTCTTTCGTCTATTAAATTCTTTTTTTGTTCAGAAGTTAAAAATACCTTTTCTTCTGTTGCCTTACCTTTATCTAGCTCCCAACAATTAATAAGTTTATGTTTGGATGTATTATCCACAAAGTCTAATATAATAGCCTCTTGTTTAAACTTCTCTACATAAGCAGCATCTTTTAATCTAGTGGCTCTACCAATACATTGTAAGTATTTAGTTAAAGATTTAGTAGGAGAAGCGTTGCCAACACATCCAAGATTAGGATAGTCAAATCCCGTTGTAAGTACCATACAGTTAGTTAATACTTGTATCTTACCTTGTTTAAATTCTCTTATCCAACCCTTTCTATCCGTAGTTACTTCCTCATCTCCAACAATAGGCTTACAGGCTATTCCGTTACTATTAAACATTTCCGATAAATCTACGGCATGTTGCACATCTACACAATAGAATATACCTTGTCTATCGTAAGCATATTTAAGATAGGAGTCTACTACTAATTTATTTCTCTTAGGTATATTTACTTCGTTAGATAAGTCTTTTTGATTAAGTTCTCCTGCCGTTGTTCTTACGTTATCTAAAGATAAATCTGTTTTAATTCTTACTGCATCTAACTCACATAAATAACCATCTCTAATGCCTTCTCCAATATTATACTCGTAAACTATCTTATCAAAGATGTTACCAAGCATTAAGTTATCGTTTCTATGAGGGGTAGCGGTTAATCCTAATAGTAACTTAGGAGTAAAATGATTTAATGGTCGGCAAAAAGTCTCGGCTGCGAAGTAATGTGCTTCATCTGTAACGATACAATCAAACATATCCACCGGCATCTTATCTAATCTTCTATAAAGTGTCTGCGCGGACGCCATTACTATTTCTCCTTCTGTCTTAAATATAGAAGCTTTAATAACACCCATCTTAAAACTACCGCTATGGTTCCCAAAGTTACAATTATGTTTCTCAACCCAATCTATAAATCCTATAGCCTCTACATGTTCCACAAACTCACTATCAAATTTATCTTTAAGGAAAGCTAAAGCAGATTGCTCTAAAAGTTCCTCCGTGTGTGTAATCCAAAGTACTTTCTTAAAACCAAGCTTCTCTATTACCTTAACGGCGGTAAAAGTTTTTCCTAATCCTGTTGCTAATACAAGTAATTGCTTGTCTATCCCAGCATTTAGATTGTCTTCTACATTAGCTATAGATTGTAACTGGTATGTACGAAGATTTTTAGTCATTTTTAGAAGTCTTTTTAAGTTCTTTAATGAAGTTAGCGTAGGTTATCATAAACGTACTAGATACTTTGTTATAAGCCTCTTCTATATCGGTTATACTATATTTTTCTTCATCTTTAATTTCTTGCCAATCTAAAGAATCTTCTACTACCCACTTGGCAATAGCTTCACATTCTTTGTAAGCATAGTAATAATTCTTGTTGCTTACTCCAATTTCTACAATGATTCCCGTTCTTTTGTGTTTGTACTTTTTCATATTATTATTTATTTAATTGTTAATAAATAAAGCCGCCACTAATAAAGACATGATAACTTTAATGTGACGGCTTCGGCTAGTAAACCCCTTTACTTAGACCAATGTGTTTTTTAGAATGTGGGTAATATGAATATGTTGATGTCATTTGTTTAGGGGTTTTAGCTTTTATACGTTGTATTTCTGTAAAGGTTACAAAAATAATAAATTATTTTAATATTGTCCTAGAATATATTATTTTTAAGTAATGTTCTAGATTAAAATTACCTTTACGGTTCCACCAATTAATTACTGCTTGTAGCTCGTGTGGAGTAAGCGCTTGTTTCTTTGATAATGATTCCATGATTAGTTATTTTATAGTTTATACGTTCCTATTTTTAAAAGGTTACATTAATTTACAAAAAAATTAATTAAATTATAATTATACTTATAATGTAGAGTATTATCCACAATATTAGCGGTTATGTTTATAATAAACAACAAAAAGAAAATCCGAACCATTGGCTCGGAATCTCTTAAAACACAAACAATAGGTAACAATGAAAAAATCAGGCAAACACTAACTAATGATTTCGCTTGTAAAAATAATAAAAAAATATGACAAATCTGTAATATTAAAAATAATTTGAAAATAATTTGCACAGAATAAAAAAAGAATATATATTTGCCAAAGATAGTTATTAAGTAGGATTTCTAATTATCAAATTTACTAAAGACATTAGCGAAAGCTGCATTAGCCCTGACACTCTCTGAAATCCTACACGCTCACGCGTTCGGGGCTTTTGCGCAAATTAAATGATTATGAATATAAATGCTTATCAAATAGAATATCATATCTCTCAGAAAGAACTGAAGGAATATGCTACATTCTGTTATTTTAAGTATTTATATCGTAATGGTTGCATATATAACTATACATCTATTAAATTAGCAACAAAGTGCAAGTACAGCGCTTCTTTTATCCGTAAGAGCATAAAGACCTTTATTGCTAAAGGATGGTGTAGTATGCACGGAAACAACCTTATATTTAATAAATCAACAAGCTTTAACGGAACAGAATCAAAAATAAGATTATACAATGAAGTAAACATAAAAAGAATCTCTATTAAAGAGATATTAGAATATTTTGAACTACAAATTATCGGATTACACGATAGTAAGTTTAGCAAGATAAAGAAATTAAAGCGGGACCTTAAATCAAACAAAATCTCAATCAGGCATAAGGCGGAAGATTATGCGGATTCAATTGGCAAAAAAACCAAAGCACAGAGAGATACACTTCCAGATGAAACCGCGAAACTTAAATTATCTAATGGTAAACTTTCAAGAATATTCGGATGTAGTGCAGGAAAAGCAAGTAAAATAGTAAATACACTTGCTAGAAAAGGTTTTATAACAATACACAGAAAGATAAATAAAACAAAACTTACAGGTAAACTATGTGATAGAGCTATTAGGGTAGCTAAAGACTTAGGTTATAGTTATGGTTATGGTAATCATTTGTTTGTTGTAGAAACCCTTGAATTTACTATAAACTAAATGATTTAAAAATGAAACTAATAATCAAACTCCTTATTCATTACAGTATTCTTTAAGGATATTTAAACAAAACAATTATGAGAAAGCTAAAAGAAATTGATATTACAAAGATAAATTTTGATAATATGACTCCATCTAAGTTTAGGAAGTTAAACGAAAGGTTTGAGAAACTATTATCTCAGCAAAATACAGAGATAGAAGATTTATTAAGGGGAACAGATATAACTAAGGAAAGATTAAAAGAATTTAAACACATGGAAAGAATAGGTGAATTAGACTTTAAAAGAACTTATAATTGCCCGTGTGGAAGTAAAAAAGAGCATCAATTTTGTTGTTATAAACCAATTTATTAATTATGGCAATTACAAAAGAAGAACAAAGAGAAAAGATTAGATTAGAGAATCAATCCGCTAGAGATTATGCAGATTCTATTCGCAAAAAACCTAAAAGTAAATCAGGTATAAGTAATTATGGTTATAATGGTAAATTAAGTTTCGATATAGTTGGAATATATTTTTTAAGACACGATGGAAATATTGTATATGTAGGAGAGAGTACTTGTATAATGAGTAGATTAGTTCAGCATCAAAAAGAAGGTAAAAAAGTTTTTGATTCTTGGACTTGGAAACACTTTAAAGGTAGTAGCGCGCAGAGAAAATCACACGAAAAAAAATTAATTAAAAAATTAAAGCCTAAATATAATGAGGTTCATAATAAGCCATCAAAAAGGAAATCTAAATCAGTATTTTTAGTTCTATCTAAATAGAAAATATTTTAATAAAAATATGACAAACCTGTAACCTTTATTAAAACTATACGTTAAAGAATATAAATAATAGGCAGATATTAAGATTATACGTTAAAACATATAAAATAATTATGAATAAATACATTAAAAAATGTTTCGAGTGCAATAGATTAAAGCCTTTGATTTGGTTTAAGGTTAATCCGAGGAAGTATCAATTAAAATCAGACAAAGGTAGGGCGGTAGATTGCCGGTTATGTAATGTTAAAAGGTTAATCAAGCAAAACGGAGAAGTAATAAAGTATAATCCTTCCACAAATAAATATGATTCTATTAAGCTAAAAGTCAATCTGTTAAATATATTAAAAAATTATTTTAAATAAAATGTCAGATATATGTAACCTTAATAGTAAAAAACAAGTATAAAGTAGTATATATTAATCATTAACAATTAAAACTAAACAGTTATGAAAAGGCAAGAAGGTTATTACTGGGTTAAAAGTAAACATGGAACATTTTTTATTGCTCTTTGGGAAGCGCTTAAATTAAGCGGAGATGGAGCTTGGAGGTTAACAGGAAATAATTTTGTGTACCATGATGAAGATTTTGAACACATCAATGAAGTTAAAATTAAAGAACCTGGGGAGTTGCCTGAATAATTATGAAAACACAAGAAGAAGTAAAACAATTAGCTGAAGATTACTCTGAGGTATCATTCAATAAAAGAGATTTATATGAGGGTTATGTGGATGGCTACACTCAATGTCAAGCAGATGTTATTGAGCTTTTAAAAGAAGAAATTCGTAGAGCATTTTTACATGGTCAAACAAATTCTAAAATGATGGAATCTGGATTAGAAAGAGATGAGGTTGAAGGATATACTAATTGGAGAATAAGAATACTAAATAAATAAGACTAATATGGAAAAAACAGCAGTAGAATGGTTTTATCAAAGAATATTATTAAAAGATATTAAATCAATATTTGAACAAGCCAAAGAAATGGAAAAGCAAAAAAAACATTTCTTTAGTAGAATGGATTAGAGAAAACACAGTTGAAGACCAAGATGGTTGGCAATATTTGGGTAAACTTTATACAGATAAACAAATAATTGAAATATATAACAATAACAACTAAAAAAAAATAAAAATGGAAAAAGAATTTTGCATATACACACAAGCAATAGCTCTTAAAGAGTTAGGATTTGATGAACCTTGTTTTGCCTTATATAATAGAAGTGATAAACCAGTAATTGCTGGTAATACACCTGTGTATAATTCTAAAACAGAAGATGATTTAATTATATGTACACCATTATACCAACAAGCATTTAGATGGTTTAGAGAGAAGTATGGATTGTTTAATTTTATTAACTTTAGTGGTAATGGATTTTGCAGTGGATGGGAAGATTTAGGAAATAATGAACATGGATTTGAAAATTTTAAAACCTATGAAGAAGCAGAGAGTGCTTGTTTAGATAAATTAATAGAAATCTGCAGATTATCAAAATAATATGACTAATATGATAATTATTGCAGCATTTATAATAATAATTCCATTATTCTGTATAACACTTGAACTTAAAAGACTTAATGATAAAAAACAAGACTAATATGAGAAAGATAATGTACTATACATGGATAGGCTTTTGGATAACACTTGGTTTACCTATAGTTCTAGTTATTTTATTAGGACTATGGATACATGATAAGTATCACCAATTAACATGTAAAATGTGTAAAAAATGAGTAAAGACCTATTAACTAAATACTGTGCAAGTGAGATAAGGGATATTAAAAAGAAAAAACCTAAATTGCACCCCAAAGAAATTAATTTAAGAAATAAAGAAATATTTGATAAAAGTTTCTTTGGTAAACGTAACCTTATTAAAAAATAAACGTATAAGTATGAATGTAAAGTGTTTGTGTATAGATAATAAGAATAGACCAATAGAAGTATTACCTCAGAATTGGATTAATGAAGGAACAGAATACACTATAAACTATGTCTACTACCACCCAATGCAAGGAATACAAGGAGTAACTTTAAACGAAGTACAAACTAAATCAGAGATATACTCTAGTTACAGATTAGATAGGTTTGCATTTACAGAGAAAGGTATAAAAGACTTAATGGAACTAATGGAAGATTGTACAGAGCTAGGTAAGGCAAATATAGAGGAATTAATAAAAGAAAGTAATTTAGAAACAATAAATAAATAAAACATGAAAAAAGTAATTTTAACAATCGCGGTTGTAGCCTTATTAGGTTCCTGCGAAAAGAAAAAAAAGTCAAGTCCTGCTCCTACTACTCCTTCTGCAACAACTAAGGTATGGTGTATTTATTCAAACTTTGCGGGCAGTAAAGCATATTTATATTGTGCTAGTACTCAAGATGAGTTTAATACAAAGATGACACAATATTCTCAGCCGGGATTAAGTTTTTATCCTACCTACGATATTAAATCAACTTGTGCAGAGTGTCAATAATTATTAGCTATGAGAACAACTATGCAAGAACTTCAAAGGCGCTTATTTGATGTTAAAATAAAGCTAAATCCAATTACTTTGGATGAAATGAATGGGTTTATTGAACAGGAAAAGCAACAAATTATAGATGCTTACATAACAAGTATGAGGAATGAGCGTGACTTACTTACTATTAAATCAGCAGAGGACTATTATAATGAAACTTATAACCAAGACAAATGAAAAAACAAACTTATAATTTTAAAATCTTTAATGGGAGAATTAAAGTTTACATAGAAGGATATGTAGCATTTACATTTAATCAAATAGACTTCAAGGGGTATTATGCCTACAAGGATGATACATCTTTATATGGGCTTGATATATACTTAATGAATGAAAAAGGTGGAGCTACCACAATGGAAGTCTATTTTAAAACTAAAGAGAATTGGCTGAGTGTATTAAAACTACTTGACCAAAACATGTAATTAAATAAATTAAATATGAAAAAAACAAAGCGAATAGTAAAGCCTAGGTCTAAGAACGAACACTTTAAAGTTCTTTATAGAGCATTTGACCAATCTCATATAGAGATATTCCATAAAGACGCTCCGTTACATCAAATAAGAAGCTATTTATATGGTATATGCCACACATTCATTATAACAGATATAATACCTACATCTATTAAGTCTACTATAGAGGAGGATGCGGATTAATAAGTTAAGTCTTTAAATTAGCTAATCAATAATTAAAAACAAGGCTTTTTACTACGTTTAACCTACGTTTTTAGCCCTACAATACTAATCAATAGCTATCAATATACTATCAAAAAATAAGCATACATTTGTATAATAATTAAAGATTTTAAATTATGAAAAAACTAGTAAGGTGGTTTAATAAAACTTTTGGATGGTTCTTTACCAATGGTAGAAAGTATAAAAAAAATCCAAACATGTATAATTAATTTAATAGTCATATAGCTCAATGGTAGAGCCCTAATTTGGATTAGGAAGATGTAGGTTCAAGTCCTACTGTGGCTGCAAATAAAAAACTAATGGGAATAAACAAACAAGGTAATAGTGAGAAAGTAATAGGAGCAGATATAAAGCAACTTCATTGTTGCCCTGACCTTTCTATCCACTCTATGAATAAGAGTGTAACAAGGCACTACATTAACCTACACTTCATACTTAATCCAACAGAGCTAACCTTACTAAACTTCATAGTATTTATATCCGATGCCATCAATGTGGTTAAATACGATATAACCTTACTTAAACAATTTGATAAGGCAAGCAGCCGGGCAAGAGAACTATATGCAGCAGACACTAAAATAAACTATAATACTAGTATGCCTAGTCTAAGGACTACATTTATAGGGTTGGTAGAGAAAGGCTTATTGGTTCCAATGAAGGCAAAGGGAGAATATATGGTATGTCCATCCTTAGTTTTTAGCTCTAATTATAGGTTGTTTAGTATTAAAAAGATATTGGCGGATTATTCAAAAGCCTACAATTCGCCTCATCCTTCCGAGTCGCTAAAAAGTATGTGCCAGGAGATAAAGGATAGATACGACAAAGAACTAGACAGAACAAGAGTTAAGGATACATTAAAAAATAAAAAACATGAAGCAAAAAACAATAGTAATAAAGGGAAATAAAGAAAAAGAGTTTATTAAAATCCTTGCATGGAGGTTTGGTATAACTTCTTTATCCGAGATAGACGTTTTATATTCCTTTGTTTCTTATGGCTTGTTTGCTCCATTTGATTTAGATAAGCATCTGAGAATGAGGATATTAAATGATTTAGGCATGTTAGATAATACCTTGAGTGTGGCTGTATCTAGGTTAGTTAAAAAAGACTGCGTAAAAAAAGCAGGAAAAAGTTTTTACCTTAATCCTGCCTTTAATAACCTTAATGATGTGGACCAAATAGCCTTTAAGTTTATGGCTTAATTTGTTTATAATCGAACTTGCCTTTAATATGAGCATTAAGATACTTGCCTATGCTATCTGCATTTAATAGCTCTTCCCAAACTTCGTCTGCAACATTGTAGTACTCGTAAACATTACCGTTATTAAACTCTACTGTAAGTGTTTGAGTTTCAGTATTATACTCTGTTGACTTAACTGTGGATGATTCCCAAAATTTTATTTCCATTGTTTCTAAATTTTAAATTGTTAATATTTGCGTTATTGTTCCTCTTGTGTGAATGTCCACTCTTGAGCCTGCCTATTCTTATAATCTACTAAACATCTGTATTGAGTGTCCTCGTATTGTACAGGGTAGAATTTCTCTATAAAGTCGCTGACTTCCTCTCCTATCTGTATTGAATATCCGTATTGAGTAGCTATGTTATTACTAAAAATAATACTTTCTATATTACAATGTTCCTCTTCGTGGTTGCTTTCTTCCTCTGTAAAGAAAAAATATTCTACTTCTGCCGTGTAACTTTCGTTATCTATCTGAATATCAATGTACGTTTTCATAAGCTAGTGTATGGGTTATTTTTTTATCTATTACTCTAATTGTTAGTTGTTTGCCTAAAAGCTGGTGCATATATATATCCTCACCTTCCTTAAATCCGCATTGGTTAGATATATAGCTTATAATATCGCTTAAATCTTGCGTCTTAGCATCGCAAACTATTCTATAGTCGTTATCATCAATTTCATATTTAGTGCCGTCAAAATCAAATTTAAAGCGTTTTAAAGCTATTTCGCTTTGTATGTATTGGTCTGCCGTCTTATAATCTACTAAATTTAAGTCTAGGCTTATCGTTCCTCTGGCTTCAATACCTTTAAAAACGAATATAACTTTTGGAGTGGTCTCTTTAAACCTTGTACATGGGTTAACCTGGCTTTCTTTAATGGCTGCTATAAATACTTTGTGTGTTCCGTCTGAGTTAATTAATGGCAATATCTTGCCGGCTAATATATTTAACATATTATTACAAATTTGAAAGGTTAAAAAAGTTTACTAAAATATTACAAAGTTGTCACGGATAGGACGGTAAATTTACCTTTAATGTGGTCGGCATAATACTTTAAGCAGGCCGCCGCCGTATTAAGATAGAATAGTTTGGCTATTATTTCCATTGGAACATCTTTATATTTACGTTCCTGAACTTTACCTTTAGTCTTTAAAGCTATTGTAAGGTTGTCGCCGTCTTTACGCATGTAGTATAGGACGCTATTAAAATCAAATGCCTTTATCATAATATAGGGGTTTTATAGGATTAATTATTTTGCCTTATCGTTCCTTAGTGCTAAAATGTTAATTAAGATTAAGTTTAAAAATTACTTTGTCTTTAATCTTTTTAATGTCACTGTTTAAATTAATAGCCTCGCGCACCCAGTTAACGGTTGGATAGTTTTTTTTAGCGTTTTGTATTAAGTCGCTGCGTTGCTGAGATAGTAAAAAAACTAAATGCGCTTTTTCTTGTGGCGTGTTCATGCTATTTTTAGCGTTCTCAATATCGTTATTAAGCATGGTTAATAACTGTTTATATGCTTCTATGTTTGCAAGGTCGGATTTAGTTAATGGTTTCATGTCTTTAAGGTTTTAGGGTTATTAATTTACTAATTTATAAAATTCCTCTGTATAAAATTCGCTTATGTGGGTGTCTATTACTCCATAATACAAACATTCTTCTGTTATGCCTTCATTCTGCGCTATGAAGTTTAAAATTGCTCCTAAATGGTGCTTATCATGGTTTAAGTCTCTGAAGTTATCTGTTAATATTACCCACTCGTCAAAATTATTAGAGTGAAAAGAACTGAAACCGTCACAACTTGTATAATTGTCTTTTAAATATTCGCGGAATCGTTCCGAGTTGCTAAAAATGTAGTTTCTTATCTCTAATATGTTTGGCTTAATGGTACAATTAATACTATCGTTTGAAAAGTTATAATATTTTGGGCTTACTAGTTCTTCAAATTCAATACTATAAACGAACTCTTTTAACTCGTTTTCTACTATGTTACAAAATTGTTTACTGAGATGATTAAAATATTTATTATAGTCTACATATTGGTAAAAATCAAAATTATCATCTAGTTTATAATGTTCCGCCTCGCCGTCTGAGGTTAAATAATCCTCCCATATTGAGCCATAAAAACCTTTAAAGATTGGTAAAAATGTTTTTACTTTTGTTTTTGTGCTTGTTATTAAATTCGTCATAGTTCCTAGGTTTTAAAATGTTAAATTATCTCTTTTACTTCTCTTATTGCTATTACTTCCGCCGTTGGTATTAACTTTAACTTTTCTTTTGCCGCGTGTTCCGTCTCGGCGCTTACTGTTATTATTTCAATACCTGAAGCGTGTTTTAATTTTATCTTATATCTTTTCATGTCTATTGAGTTTTAAATATTATTTTGAAGTCTCTTTCTGTTCTTGTGATTATCCTGTTAAGTATCAAGTTAAGTTTATATAAACTAAATTCCCAAAGGTGCGCGGCTGTATCAAATTTATTATAGTCTATCTTGCATATATCAAAATAATCTAATATAACAGTCACTGCCTGTCTTTTTGTTTCTGTTTCGTCTTGCATCATATTGTTTAATGATTTACAAATGTTTTTATTTTTCATGGTTTCTAAATTTAGGGGTTTTTATAATTTAATTATTTTGCGTTATTGTTCCAATGTGCTAAAATGTTAATAGTTTATTAAAGAGTCGTTGTTATATTCACTATTATACTCTTGTAACTGCTTAATGATTTTGTTTAGGTCGTATGTGTCAAACTCGTACGAAAGTGTGTTTAAATCCTCCATAAAATAATAACTATCTATGTCCGTCCCTATTAAAGTAGCTATTTTTTTTAAATTCTCGCTTGTTACATTCTCATAAAAAAAATAATCGTCCTTTAAACTGTTGTACGTGGTTTTAACTGTTTTTGTTCCTTTACTTACCTTCTCATTACCGAAATATACAAAACTATTACTTTGCTTATAACTGTCGTTACTGTACCAATTTAAGCCGCTCCAATGCCCTAGATGTTCGTTTATTATCGTGTCGCTGTCGTCTGAGTGCAAAAATATTAGTTTTGAATATCCTATATAATTGCTAATTAACTCACGTGTTGTGTCGTTACTTAAAAAATTATCGGGTAACTTCTTCAGCATCTCGTTAAAATAAAAAGTATCGCTGTGCTTTTGGTCTCCTAGTCCGCTAATTATACCGTTATGTACGAAGCCTAAATTGTCGTTAACTTTAAAGGGGTGTAAATTTACATATTTGTCGTGTCCGCTTGTTGCAATTCTAAAATGTAGCACAATTTTGTTAATTATTGGGTTCTTTCTTAGTTCTTTGTACTTGCTTAAAAACTCTTTATAGTCGTATGTTTTAAATGTTTGCATTTGTCCGCTTTCGTTCCAGAGCATGCCGGCGCCCTGGTCGTTATTATCCCATGAATTTTTGATATGTTTGTCTTTTATTTGTCCTTTGGTGTTTAAAATTGCTATGCACATGATATTTAGTATTTAGGGGTTATTAATTAGTTTATTTGTTTTACGCTGCTGCGCTTACTTCTTTTGTTAGCGTTACATTCTCGAATTGTAAAGTGTATTTAATCACCCTATCAATTAAAGCGTTTAGCTTTTCGGGTGTGTTGTATACTTTTTTAATCAATGGAAGTAAAGTAGTGTTTAATTTAAAAAACGCCTCTTTTATACATTCTGTTTGATTGTTTAGTATAAAATCCATTAATTGAGCGCGCCATATTAAAGTATCAAAGTCAGGCACGGCGCTAATTATTCTATATTCCACGCGATTGTCATGTATTTTAATACTTTGGTATTTTTCGTTATCGCTTAAAAGTTTTTCGTTGCTCTTACCTTTACTGTAGTTTTTATCAATACGTCCGTAATATAATGCATGAAAAAGCGGCGTGTATCCTTTAAGGTTATTAAATAACTCCGCGCCTGTCTTTCCTACTTCGCTTATGTTTATATGACCTCCGCAAGATTTTGAGTGTTTAGCGTTTATATGAGCTAATAGCATGCTGTTATCTTTTATGTCTTTTTTAATCTTACCTACTTTTAGTTCGTATGTTGGGCTAATTAGTTCGAATCCGCTTTCATCGTCAAGGCTGCCATCTCTTTCTTTTCTCCATAACGGCGCGCTGTCTTTAAAATCGCTTATATATAAACTTTCTTTTACTTCCTGGTCCTCTTTCTCAATTTCAAAACCAATAAAAAATTTCGGGCTGTCTGTAAAAGTTTTTTTCTTATAACTGCCGTCGTGGTAGCCGTTTACATAATCTTCGCTTGTATCTTCTTCTTCAGGGTTTAAATGATGGCACCCATCACTTTCCCAATAGTATAAATCATCCATGTGGTGAATTTCGTTATCATCCTCACAATAGTATAAATCGTTATTGTCCATGGCGTCCCCGTCGTAAAAATCGCCGTTATACTCGTTTAAACCTAGTTTTTGTATAGCTTTATCACTGTAGCGGTGCTCTCTTCGTCCTATATAGCATAGGCTTGTTTCTTCTTCTGTAAATTCCTCGTAATATTCACAAAAATACATATCATCATTATAGCAAATGTTTCCTTCTAAACTTTCACTATATTCTTCTTCAAAATAAAAATAGTTTTTATCTTCTATAGTTCTACTGTCTGCGATGTGTTCAAAAGTACAAAGGTTTCTGCTTATACTTTCTCTAATCTTTACGAAGGCGGCGAAGCTGTCCGCGTTATCTTTTAATATTTCCTTTGTAGTGTCGTTATCGCTAATAAAAATTAGTATCTCTCTAGCTTGTGCAATAGTTAAATTTTCCATGTCTTTAAGTTTTAAGGGGTTTATAATTATTTAGGGGTTTTATTAGTTGTTTATATATCTAGCGTTAAATTCTTGTTGTGTTACTTGCTGAGGGGCTTTATTAAGATTAAAAGCTACTTCGTTTATAAATTCCTCGTTTACTGGGTTTTTAATGTTGTTAGTCCATTTGGGGCACGCGTCTACGTTAAATTTGTGTGTTGCTGTACAATTAACTAATAAAATACTAGTTGATAGGATTAAGATTGCTTTTTTCATGTTTTTGGGGTTTTTAGGGGTTTATATATGTTATACGTTGTTAATTTAAAAAAGTTACATTTATTTACGTTTATTTTATTGTCTTTTTCTGTTTTTAAATAGTTTATCAATTTTATCTTGTTTCTTTCGTTGTGAGCTAAAAAAGTATTTTAGGCGTCGGCGGATGGTCTGAAGTATTGTTATCATGTTATTATATGTTATATACGTTTATACTATTGTATTAATCTACTTTATACCTGTTTAGCAAGTGTATTATTTTAGGTTGTTGTTTAGGTTGTATATTTTTTACTCTGTAACTACTTAACTACTAACCTGTTAACTTGTTTTGTGTGTGTTGTGTGTGTTGGTTGTTTGTTTGGTTTGGTTATTCGTTTACTCAATGAGGTAGTGAATTAATGGCACTTTATAGGGGGTTTATATCAAAACCACTCAATGAGATGGTAGTTTCACCCTTTTAAGCTACATTATTGAATAAATTTGTTTGCCCGTCTCTCTTTTCTCTTAATACGTTTATTTGTTCGCAAACGTCGAGGATTAAAACTGTTTTATTAAAATGTAAATAGTTTTCTGTTTGTTCGATTAGTTTTAGCGCTTGTTCTAACTTTTTTATATCCTGGTTAACTGTTTGGATTTTCATGGTTTCTAATTTTTAAGGGTTTGTTATTGTTTGTTATCTTGATATAAAGGTAAGTTATTTATGCGCTTATATTGTAATATTGGGTTGAGCGGTTAGAATAATTTGTTAACGGTAAATTGACTACATGAACGGTAAACATATACGCGTTTTTACGTTTATTTTATTGTCTTTTTCTATTTCTGAAAATAAGCATATTTACAAAACTGTAATAAAATAATATCGTGCCAAAATGTGACAAACTTGTAATTTAGAATGAATCTAAATAAAATAACATCGTGCCAAACTATACCAATAACGTTATATAGAATAAGTTTAAATAAGCCGGCAAATACGTTAATTAGAATGAGTCTAAATAAGGGGCTAACATATAGGCGCGGATGATACATATAGTTAATTAGAATCAATCTATATAAGCCTATGAACATATAAGGTAGTCGCTCACAATAATTTTTTACACACATAAAAACACATACATAAATTTTATATACTGAATTACTACACGCTAATAAATTAAGCAATTAGCCAGAACCAAAACAACAAAACAAAAAACAAAAAACACAAACGTAAAAAGCATTTAGCGAATGGTTTTCGATGACCCCCCCGGTACAGGCATTTTAAATTGAAATTTAAAATTTAAGTTATATAACCCCACTCATATTTATTTTTTATAATTTTTTTTTCTTTACATAAAAGTTTAACACTACCCCATCCAAAAATATTTTTTATAATTTTTTTTTAATATAATTTTTATTCAACGTATAGTTATATAATATATTTACATAAAAGTTCGATATTATTGTAACCTTACTGTAACTTTGTGCGTATAAGGTATAAAAAACGGATATGGAAATGACAGAAAAAGAAGGTAGAGAGTTATTAGATAAGGCATTGATAGATTGTCTATATGAGATTGATTTGTGTGGTCATATAGCTTTGATAGGTAAAGAGGGATATATAGAGTATTTATTGAGGGGATGTAAGATTGACAAGATGGTAATGGAATTTTATAATGATAAAAATATGACAAACTTGTAATATGGTAAAGGAAGATAATTATAGGGTATTTACTAGTGTATTTATGATGGAGGGTGGTGATTTGTATTCTGATACGGATACAGACCCTTTGATTACCGCCGAATTAGACGCTATGTGTGAGTTGGCTTATGATGATAACGGAAATCGTTTGCCTTATTCAATAAGTGTTAGTATCTTTGGTCAGGAATGGGATAGGGATAATTACTTATTTGAGGATAAGCCATTGACTTATAGGAGATGGGACCAAAAGGTTGCTGTTCATGTAATAGTGTTTAATAGCGAGATAGATAAGA
>Ga0105097_10000063_pt1 | contig 37493 bp, 30 predicted proteins | sample PPLLak12cMay2015_FD_87035 | JGI IMG/M metagenome (GOLD analysis project Ga0105097, IMG submission 87035) | Freshwater sediment microbial communities from Prairie Pothole Lake near Jamestown, North Dakota, USA - PPLs Lake P7 Core (1) Depth... | ecosystem: Environmental > Aquatic > Freshwater >...
GGCTAGGGTCAACCCTTTAGGGCTACAGAACCAGTGCAGGAACTCATAGCCTGTTGCCATTGGACCCGCAGAATTGAAGTGCAGTTCGGCAGCGACATCGACTTTGAGTTCCTTCAGCCTTTTAGCGAGCCAAAACATTGCCGAGCTGTAGCTCTTCCCCTCATACTGATCAACTAAAACAGTCGAGTGACCAGATTCTTCGATTAGTTCGCAAACGCGTTTAGCAAGAGGCTGGTTGAAAGCCCACTCCGAAACGCCGTCAGTATTCACCGCACCTTTATCTCCGGCGCGGCTATGGCCGACGCAAATAGCTACTAGTTTTTCCGTCATTTCGAATTAATGTTTCCGATAATAATCGCCCGTTGGTAGCTATACTGGCTGTGAAACTTCTGGCCGCGACCTGCTAATTGACCCTCAACAAAATGGTATTGGGTGAGGGGTTTAAGTGTCACGGTCACCGGATCGTAGAGTGCGCTTTCGCTGGAGCCTTTGCGAGAGTCGTTCCAACCGCAACTTACTGAAGCCATCACCAATACTAGCGAGCCTATCCAGTTCATCTTCGATTTGATCCAACTCTGTCTCGCGCTGCCGAGACACCCATTCTGCATACGCATTGCACGCAGCAGTAAGAGCCGTGAGTAACGCGAGGAGGGCATTCACTTATTTGGTTGAATCCGCAGCTTTAATCAGACCGACCCCTGCTGTCACAGAAGTAATTAGAGCACCAATATCAAATGAGCCGCCCTTCAGAAAAGAGATAGCGGCAAAGCAAATAGCGGATATAATAGTAAGAACACCTAGGGTAGTCGTCTTCATGGGTATAAGAATACGCTCTTATGACCCCCTAGTCAAGCGATTTTTACTGACGCTTCATCGAACGCTCAATGGCGATCACAAAAGAATTACCCTTGGGCTCTTTTTCTTGGCCATACATTTTGCCTTTTCCGCCGCACTTATCGCAGCAGCCTTCTTCTTCGTAACCCTCCGATCCCTCCCCTGATTCTTCCTCGTATTCTTCTGAGTTTTCGCTTTCGTTTTCCGGTGCGGTAACTGGTTGACCACCTAATTCTAGTGGCATAAGTTTACCACCCATAACGACGAACATGCCATCCAACTTAAACGGTTTAGTCTGGGCATCTTGGGGGAGTTTGAGGCCTTCAGGAATTGGGATGTGCATTAGTTTTTTTTTCTAATTACGTAAAATAAAGAGATAAGGCCGACGAGCAAGCCAACAAACAAAGAAGCCGTGCGTAAGTAGGCATCGAGTTGGTCTTGGAAAGAAACAATAACCCCCACAGCGGGAGCTACTGATCCAGTCACGGCATTAAAGCTACGCTCGAACATCTTACATTTTAGGCTTTTTCATTGCCTTCTCGACAGCGGATGCAAAAGAATTTGGGCCCTCGGGCATCTCTTCTTCGGGCATCTCTTCTTCGGGCATCTCTTCTTCGGGCATTTCCTCTTCAGGAGCCTCAACATCAGGGAAGGCAATGCCGCCAACCGCAAGTGGGTAAAGCTGCCCGCCGTCAACGGTGTACGTAGTTACGAGATCAAAGGTCTCGCCTTCTGGAATCTCAAGTCCTTCGGGAATAGGTAGGTAAGCAGGCATAATTACTTTTTGGTTGTGCGGTAAATCTTAAGCGCAAACTGATTCGGGGTCAAAGCTTCTGATCCCTCCTGACCCATAAGGTTGGTGATAGCTGCCATTTTCTGACCAACAACATCCAAAAAGCTTTTTTTTGGCTCAACTGCTGGCGACCCCTTAGGTGTAGCAGAAGCAGGGGCACCAATTTCTGGGTTGATATTGGGGTTCTTATTATACAGAGCCATTAGCTCTTCTCTGCTACGTTTAGGGGGAGCAGATGGTTTTTCTACTTTAATTTCAGCCATAAGTCAGGTGCGGAAAAGGAGTCCCCCCATCCTGTTTCAAGATGCCTGCTGTAAAGATACATGAGGCAAGAGTCGAGAAACAGGATAAGGGGTGGGGGGTTTAGTGTGTGCGATACCAAGCAACACCGTCGCTAAGGTAACGAGCAGTTGCAGTAGTAAGGAGCGGCGTAGATGTCGCGCCAGCGGGGACCAGAGAAGTATAGAAGATAGCACCTGCGACAGTAGAAACGGTTGCTGTTCCAGATCCACCATTCATAATAATGATGTCACGAAGAGATCCAGAAGGTTCTGGGGCGGTAACAGTGCTCGTACTACCACTTGCAATAAGGGTCAATCGAGCACTGACCACAATCGTTCCAGCGGCAGTAGATACTACATCAGCGGCGGAAACACCGTTGATCTGGTTCAAAGAAACCTTACGCACCTTGGACGAGCCGGAGCCAGTCAAGTCGTAGATTGGGAGCAGATCATCGCCGGAAGGCGTGAACGAAGCGAGAGTTGGGAGGTCGTCGAGAGTAGGCATCGTTTTAAGTAGTTAAAGGATGAAGCTAAGGGGCTCCCGATTAAGGAAGCCCCTTAGCGTTTAGGGTTTAGGCAGCAGGAGTGGTGCTGGTCCGCTTGAAGAGGAACACATAACCAAACTCGGTTTTGATTGGCTTCGTAGCAGAGGCGAGAACGCCACGGAAGAAACCAATCGTGCCATCAGGATTGAGGTCAACCGAAGGGATGTTCTTCCAGTTGAACTTACCGCGATAGTTGACGGGGTCGAAGGTCAGACCGTTGGAGCCGCTGATTGGCTCGGGGATCTGGCTTTCCATGACATCCATGTGGAGCACGTAAGCGGCTTCATAGGTTGCGGTTTCGTATGCGGCATTGAGGGTGATGATACCGGAAGTAGCCGTATATGGTTGGACACGGGTGAGGGTGCCGGAACCGTCGTCGTCCGAGTGAGTGAACCGAGGGGCGAGATCGTCGATCAAGTGGTAGAAACCACGGAAGGACTTCTCGATGCCCAACGGTGCAATCAGATCGCTGACCTTTGCATTGTTGTAGCGAACGTCGTCGCGGAATCCGGCTTCGGTTTGCAGCGCGTAGGATGCTTCCGAAGAGCAGACAAGGGCGAAGACAGGACGAGCGTTTTCACGACCGTAAGCGTTCGTGCCTGCGCCAGCGCGGACCAACTTGAAGTAGGCACTGTCAAGAACCTTGTTACTGATGTTGGCGGTAGGGGCGACGACAGTGGAACCAGCGGTGGCGGTACCTTCGTAAGCGGTCGAGGTGGTCGAAGCGGATGCAAGACACACAACAAGATTGCCTGCAACCTTGTCATACTGATCGCGATAACGCTCTTCCCACGAATACTTCGTGGATTCCGTCATGGCATCCATGATGGCGCGAAGTTGTTCGGTGCGGTAAGCAGCGAAGCGGAGATCCTCGACATTGATCTTAGGCGACTCAACGGTAGCGCGTTCCAGCGAGTACTGCTTGAGTTGACGACCGAAGGCAAGGAAGCTTTTGCCGGAACCAGCACCAATGTTGGTGTCTTGTGCTCCGGTAAGGATCTGATCGAGGGTGCTGCCAGTAGCAATTGACTCAGCAGGGCTTGCACCAACACCAGTCCAAACCGAACTTCCGGCAAGCGTAGAGCCGTTAGCGGTGGTGGTTGGGAGCGCACGATCATAGATCAGCGTGCCGAGGGTGTAGCCCATTCCGTCAGGAAAGGCGGTTTGCTTGATGAGGTCCATCCACGGGGAGGTGTGGAGGGTACGACGATAGATGTCTTGACCGATACGGTTAGCCTCTTGAGTGAGGATGGTATCGATTGCGGTGGTCGAATTGGTTGGATTCGAAAAAGTTTGTCCAGCGTTTACAGCCATAGGGGTGTTTAGTTAAGAAGTTAAAAGGGGTTGTTGAATTAGAAAGAATACACGGTTGTCGCAGAAGCAGGCGACAGGCGCATAGGCCCAAGCTTCAAGTTGTCCTTTAGATCTACCCAACTACTAGAACCAAATTCTCTCTTGCGAGACGGTATGGAGCAAACCAATAGTGTTGTAAAATTTCAGGTCGCAAGAAGCTTCGTATAAAACCAATTAGTTGTCAACTCAAATTTTATACGAAGCTATAACTTTTATTTAACCAAAGGCAGCAGCGACAGCATCGACAAAGGATTTGCCATCAAGTGCTGTGGGCGCAGAACTAGTATTCAGAGACCCGCCACCAGCTTTAGGTGTTGATCGATCATAGTCTGCAAGACGAGAAGTAAGCACATCGATCTCTTTTTGGAGATTCATATATTGGCCAACCATCTTAGGCAGTAGCTTTGCGGCCATCGCTTGGTATGTGCTGTTTACATGATCAAGTGTGGCGGGATCAATCTGTGCTGCTTCTTTTGCAATCTGGTTCAAATCAACGCCGTCGACGCCATTGAGGAATGCTACTTTGCTGCGTAGTTTGTCAGCAACCGCATTAGCGGCTTCCTGACGTTGCTGGACGCGCTGCACCAGTTCCGCTTTGTGGTGTTCCTGATCAAGAGCTTGGGCCTCTTGTAGGGCCTCCTGTGCGTTCTCTTGTAGCACACGGCGTTGCTCAAGGATTGGTTTTACTTCCTCGATGATCTTGTAGATACGGAATTTATCGCGGTCGCTCGCGGCAGCAAGCAGTTCGGCAAGCTGTTCTTCTTGGGCTGTCTCATCGCTCATGGCGATAATGTCAAGCAGCCCGTTGCCGTCTACTTGATACTTCTCTGCAATAGCGTCGGCTTCAGTTACAAGGTTAAGCAGTGGCTGCTCGACCAAAGACTTGTATGCCTGACTCTGTTCCAGATTCGAAACAATCATCTGTTGCTCGTATTGAGCAACACGATCCTGTAGGTTAGCGTATTCAGGATTATTGGCAAGGGCTTCAAGTTCTTGTAGGCGGCTAGCCTTCTGGGCCGTATCCTGCTCAAGTTCGTCCGCACGGGTCTTGTAGGTTTTCAACTCAGCCTTGAGTTCTTTAAACCGCCGCGCTGCCTGAGGGGTCCAGTCTTTTGCGTTGTCCTCAAAATCAAGGTCGGACAGTGGGTCGTTTGACTTAGGTGTCTCCGATGGGGCGGGGGCTTCTGCTTGTTCGGCAGGAACTTGGCTTTCGGCTTGTGGGTTATCTATCGAATCGAAAAACGAATCGAGGGACTCAACAAATCCACCGTTATTGGATGGTGTGGACTCCACTACTGGAGATTCAACTGGTGCTGCTTCTGGTGCGCTCATAATTTATGGTAGAGAATTATTCGATATGTGACCATTCTTCTGGCACATTGTTTCGTGATGTCGGAGACTTAGTAAGTTTTTGTAGGTCTCGGTAGAAATCATTGTATCCGCCTAGCCAGCAGATGCGTTCGTTATTGCCGGAACTACCAACAATACTTGAGTAAGTCGGCTGTGCTGCATTGGTTAAGGTAGCACATGCAACTTGCAGGATAGGATCATCGAGGATCTCTCGGAGTCGGGTAATTGCGGCGATATCGTTAAACCAATGCTCTAGCGGCTTCGGCACAGTAACTTTACGTGGAGGCATATGGATATAAAACCGTAAGCACTACGGTTTGTCAAATACTTTATTTACTTTGTTACGTTGCCGGAAAACTTCAAGGCCCGCTCTGCATCCTTCAATGCAAGGTCTTGGTCTGCCTTAGCCTGTTTGATCTGCATTTCGATCTGTGCTTTTTGTTGCGCGATCTGCATCTTGAGCTGGTGCTCCTGCATCTTCATCTCGGTCTGGGACGGGCCAGCTTGTTGCCCTTCTTGTGGTTGCCCCTCGGCCTGTCCGGCTTCCATAGCTTTGCGCTGCTCGGCCTGCAACTTACGGGTGAAGTTGGTGATGATCTCCTGTGCAATCTGCAACAGTTGTTTTGATTCAGCAATCTGCGCTTGAGCCGACGGATCGGACGAAAGGTATTGCAGGTGCTCGGAACAATGCTGGAACACGGCCTGAACCAACGGAAGGGCTTGCATCGGGTCCACTTCGCCGGAATCAATTCCAGCCACAAGTTGTTGCAACAATGGATTGTGGATCCGCAAATGCATTCCGTGTAGCTCACTATCGAGAACGGCTACGGGTTGACCGGATTGCATTGCTTGATTTTCGAGCATGGCGATCTTCGCGTCAACAGTCATTCGTGGCTCTGGATTTGCTGGCGCGTAGCGATCAACAAGGTCACGACCAACCCGTTCCGAAGTGATGTCGCGGATCAGATTGCGTCGGCCTACTTCATCGTAGCTCCCGGCAATTTGGTTAAGCTCACGGAGAGCAAGCAAGCGGTTGGCGGCGGAGCCAGCACCGATTGCCTTGACAGCGACAGTCTTATTGTGGTCAATTGATTTAATGACCTGCTCGGTTACGCCGCGCTCAGCACAACGGGCAAAAAAAGCCTTAGTGCGCTCATCGCGTCGAGGATTGCTCACAGCGCGTCTTACGACCTCTTTTAGTAGTCGGGCCCAGCTGGCGTAAAACAAATTGATTGTAGAGCCTGTCAGGCGCGAAGAAACGGCAAGGTCGTGTTCGGTCTGTAGGTTGTTGCGGTATGGGCTGCTTTGGTTGCCATACGTCGATACCAGATCAACATTGGCGGAAAGCTGGCCCTGTAGATCGTTCAGAGCCGGAATCATGTTCTGCGACAGATTCGGGGCGGCCTTCTCAATGACCTTCACGTTGGGTGAAAGAATCGAGTAGGGGCCATACATCGTGAACGACAGGTCTTCGAGTGCGCGCTGTGTCTCGGGCTGAATCATCACCGCGCCAGACATCATCGCGCTGTCGAGCATCTGGCAACGGATACGGTTGCTCGTCTGGACATGGTTGAAGATGCGATGACCTAAACCGCGAACCGAATGGTATGTGCCGTTCGTGCCTACGCCGTAAGAGAACAACACGTATGCTTGTTCGGGTTTCTCGAACATCCGCGTTTGCTTAAACATGAAGGACTTCGGAGTTTCTTCGGAGAACATCAGTAGTGAAACAGATCCATCAAACTCACGGACCCACATATGCACAACCTGAACGGTGGTATTTTCAATGCCTGTATACAGGTCGTTGTTCTTCATCTCGCGCTGGGTACTCTCCCAGTCGGCGTAGGTATTGCTGCCATTACGACCGGAAGTGCGGGCATTCTTGACGATGACCCGTTTGACTTCCTCAACGTCCCAGCCCACCTTCTCGGCGGCTTCAGGGTTCTTGATGAAGGCATAGAGTTCGTGAAGCAGATACTGGCGACGGGCACAGGCTACTTCGATATACTCCTCGGACGCAGGGGTTTGCCTAGGAATGAGGAAGTCGCCCAATCCACATACACGAAACTTCCAACTGGTTGGGTCTTCGAAGTAGGCAACGCCGACTCCGTGTTTAGTGAACTCGGTGCACAGGCGAAGATAGCTGCTGTGGAACTCAGGCCACTCACGCAGCATCTGGGTAAGCTCCTCGGCAATAATGTCGTCAGAGTCTCGTCGCGAGGCTACTTCGCCTAGCTGTGTCTTGACGTTCATCAGCCTGTCTAGCGACGTGTAGAGGTCAACATATGCCGACATCGACACATCCAGATAGCGCTGGGCCTCGCCGAAGTTTAGATTGGTCCGGTTGCCTTGGCCCGTGGAATACAAAACACGTTGGTCATACGGGGGTGCGCCATCAAACATAGCGTCAGTGCGAGCGCGATTGCTTGACGCCTTCTCGTCAGCTTTTCGAAGAGTATCGTAGATTGAGCTTGCAGCTTTAACATCGCGAAGACGTGTTTCAGGTGGCGTTCCCGTTACAGGATCGAGATTAAGCAGGTCAAACTCATTGAGACCGGAAGGAATAACGGGCGAATTTTGCGTCACAGGAAGAAATAATAGAGACGTTTAATCTAAAAGTCAAGAAATTGTTTCCGCGTCACCGAAGATGCTATTGACGAGTTTCTTGATGGGCAAGCGACGACGCTTACCGTCATCGTCCGTAAGCTGCACACACCATTGATGGCCTCTCGGATGGATGACGGGAGTCACACGATGGGTCATCCCGGCAGTACGGCCTCTTGATGCAGGGTGGACTCGGAAGACGGTGCCGTCGAAGGCAATGGCATATTTTGAGTAGTTCGGGATTACGGTGAGTTCGGATGGGGTAGTCATGTCGAGAGGCAAAATAGGGGCAAAGGGTAGCTTGTCAATTTCTTTCTGAATTATTCTTCGGACTGGCTTGCGGCGACGGCGTATCGGAAACAGGTCAGAGACAAACCTCTCCTTCTTGGGTTTCTTATGTTTCACCCTAAGGTGGTTCTGCTCATGGTATTTCGTAGTCTGGGTAAGTCGGAGAATATCAAATCTCTCTCGCGAAACCCAATACTCCGAATTGCGACAAGTGTTCCGATAACCCCAGAACACAAAACCGTCCTCTCGCACATCGCCGTGTCGTAATCGCTTCGCTTCTTGCATGGGCAAGATCGTAGGGCGGAACCCAAACCCCGTCAAGTATTTCGTTCAATTAAAATTACAATGTGAATTAATGCTAGTGTATACTATATATATCTTTTCCCCTTTAGGTAATTCATATTAACTCAATAATTCAATTATTCAAAATTATATTGAATTATTGAATTATATTGAATAACACTAGTTTGAGAAACTCTTCAGATTTTCCTCCCGTGTAGGAAAGTCCATCCAAAACACCAAAAGTCCTCTCAAATAATTTCTGACTTACTAAATAGGGCCGAATCCTGAACCCTGAATCCTGAATCCGGTGGTGCGATTGCAGTCCGCGAGAGGCATGCTTTTCTGCTAGATACATGTTAGATCTAATACAAAAAAGACGTGCGCCTATGTAGACGCACGCCCTAAAAAGCAAGTTTAATCTTGCAATAATGCAACTTTTACCCCAACCAAGATACCGGATTATTCCATTAGGATACCGGATACAGGTTTCATGCGCCTTTAGCGCTGTCGTAGCGTAATTTCTTGCGCTCCAATAGGCTTTTTCTATTGGTCAGGTAGTATTCCCGCTGATATTTTCGGATTTTATCTTGCTTTTCTGGGTTTAATTCTGCATCAAGCTCTCGTTTCCGGCGTAGATCGTCCTTTCTTGCACCATAATAGGCCTTTTGATACTCCTTACGTGCTTCCTTATTGCGTTTGTAGTAGCTGTCGTCCATATGTTTTTCCGTAAAGGCTTATATTATTGTTGCAATATACCGATTCGTCAACCTCAATTATTTTTTTCTCTGGTGGTGTATACATATATACGTGCGCGTATAAAAACGCGACCCCTACCCGTAGCGTGCCTCCAATGCATGTATAATGTATGCTATAACTTGTTACAACGTACATAATGCGGAATCCATAAATGTACATAAGTGACTGATATTCAATCACTTACATTTATTTACCTACCCTGATTCTTGAATAGGGGCGCAAAAGACTTCATTCTTGCCACAGGATACAGGGTGCAGGGTACAGGATATGAGTAGTGCAACGTGTCTAGGCGGGGAGCGTCCGTGCGATGAAACCCCCATCGTGGTAAGGTTAATGCCGACAATCGGCGACAAACAAACAACACTAGAAAACAAACAAACGATATGAAAACTAACAACACCTCCGTCACCTCCGCCGCTACCTCCGCCGCTACCATCCTTTGGACTTGCGTCGAGTCCTCGCATAACCTAGCTCTTGCCATTGCCACGCTTTGCCAGTCTTCCGGTGAGAAGTATAAAGAAGCAGGTCAAGCTCTTGCTCTTGCTTGGTCGGAAATCAGCGGCGAAGTGAACGATTCACAAGCAACTAGGCACCTTGTCGAAGCGTGCTTTCAGACGAGCATGGAAAGAAAGTCAGCTAGCAAGTTTCTAAATGGCGTCGGTCTCGTATCTAAGCAACGCATCGCCCAGCTTCTAAGCGTGGTTTATGATGGAGATAAGACTAAAAACAATGGCAACAAATCCGAGAAGAGCGGTGAAGGGAAAAGTCAAGACGGTCTTGACAAGTCCGGTTTCACCTTCGAACAGATTCTTGCCGCGATCAAGTCCCTCCCATCTATCACGAAGGAGCAAGCCCAAATCGCCGCCGCTACCCTTGCAAGCAAGATTGCCTGAACCCTGCATCCTGCATCCTGTATCTGGCAAGTCCGACCCCTGCCGGATACAGGAATCAAACCTCTACCTAACTGAAACATGAAACAAGAATCCATTACTCAAGTCACCGCCGCCATTGCTTACCTCATGGCGAAGAACCCATCCGCATTGCAGGCATTAGATAGCCCCATCCCCGTCATAGGGCGCGGCCTTTGCATCTGGCTTCCCGCCCGCCTTTCAACCCTATCCTTTGACCTGCCAGCATTGTCGAAGAAAGCTCGTCTCTGAAAAGTCAAGACGGTCTTGACTTTCCAATGCGTAGCTTACCGCATAGTTGAAGCACAAAACAAAATAAATAAACATATGAAAACACGTAAAGAATTGGAACAATTAATCGGCACGCAAGACTCTATTCCCACTAAGGTCTACGCTATTCTGCAACAAGCTATCGGAGAGCATATCGAAGGCACTCTGAGGGCTGAGCAATTATTCCTGTATGATTCTTCAAGCGATAAGCTATCCCACTCGCTTGAGTGTCGTAAAAATAACGGCTCGGTTCTCAATTCCGTCTGCCATGAAGTCGTTACTCTAAAAGCTGGTTTGTTGTCCATCGAACTGACCATGCCACCAATTATGGAGGGGGGCAGGCCGCTTGAGCAAGCCGTAAACTCGTTGGGGGACCTTATGGCCTACGCCAACAATGCGAAGATCCGTTTGCCTTTCGACCCGCTAGACCCTAAATCTGGCATCCAGTTTGTGTCACGGGATGACGTAACTGTCTATGCGGAGTATGGAAGAGCACGGTTTACCGACCCATCGAGAGTTGTGTCCTGCATCAATAACTTCTTGAAGTATATGAACTTCCCCCCTATGCCGACGGTCAAGACAAACCCTATTCTTGCGGCCATTGAGTCGGCGCACAAGACGGCAGGATACAGTTGCGAGTGGCTGCATGAAGACGAGAACATCTCCGAGGTCTACAGTGGCGAAGACCCAGATGAGACTGGTTACACAAGTTGTATGTCAAGTAAACCACCGAGTTACTTCGAGCTATACGATGATCTAGAACAAGATGGCAAGCTCACGCTTGTTCATCTGATCGACGGCGAGGGTATTAGGAAAGGCCGCGCACTGTGTTGGATAGGAAATAATCCGAACGACTTCTATCTGGATAGGCTTTACATCCCTGAATATAACTCGGTGCAAGATCCTCTTGCACAAACTGCGTTCAAGGAGTTCTGTATCTCCAACGGCATTACAAAAACCGTATTTGATAGAACGGCTGACGCATTAGGTCTTGAATTCAAGACCATCTCAATCCGGATGCCAAATTCAATATACAATTATGGATATGCACCCTACGTTGACTCAATGTATCGTGTTTGTGATGACCAGAAGCTGCGGAATCATAGCGGCGGCGGGTACAGTACCGTTACGGAACTACGTAGTACGGATGGATCGGTTGACGTTGAGCCAGAAGAGCCAGAAGGGATATACATCTGCCGTCACGGCGATACGTTTGATGAGGCAGAATGCGTAACAGTCCGAGACGGATCTTGGGAACTGGCACAAGATTGTGAGCTGCTAGAATCACACTACTACGGACGGGATACCTATGAGTTGGGGGGTGAGTGCGTCGAAACTTACGACGGCCACTTTATCCTGCTGGAAGATTCAATCGAGTTACACGACGGCACCTATGCTCATGTAAATGAAGCGACACAACTCGACGCTGACACCGACACCGAGCGCTATGCCCTTACCGAAAAATGCGAAAGGCTAAGCGATGGGCGGTGGGTGCTAGAAGTTGACAGGGAAAGACTCGAAGCAGAAATTGCCGCTGAAACCGAAGCCTGAAAAAGTCAAGACCGTCTTGACTAAACCAATAACCGTTTAAGAATATAATAATATGAAAATCAATACACAACTACTACTTGCCACGTTCGCTATACAAAACCCCTCACGCAACCTCGCTTGCAATAACGAAGCGATGCGTGTGATTGAATCCCTTGCGCCGGATGACTGCATCGTTGTTAAGTCCAGCGGTAATATGATCATCCGCAAAGGGAATACATCTGGCACCCATCCAATGTATCTTGCCCACATGGATCAGGTGCATGACTATGCACCGTTCATGACATTACATATCGATAATGATGTGCTGTCTGCATACGATGGCAATGGCAAGCAGTGCGGGACAGGCGGCGATGACAAGTGCGGCGTATACCTTGCACTTGAGATGCTGCATCGCTTACCCAACGTATCCTGTGTCTTTGTCCGCGACGAAGAAGTCGGGTGTTTGGGTTCCGGCATCGTGCCTATGGGTTGGTTTAACAATGCCGCGTTTGTCATCCAATCTGACCGCAACAATCGGACCTTCGACATCATCCGAGAAACCAACGGCATGAACTGCGCCAGTGATGGCTTTATGGATGCACTGCTTGCCCTTCCGGTAGCCTGTAAACATAACGAGGAGTCCGGTAGCGTTACTGATATCGGTGAGCTTGCCCGCCGCGACTTGCCTGTATCGTGTGTCAATATCTCATCCGGCTACCATAACCCGCATCAAGACACGGAAATTGTTCGCCTGTCCGAGCTAGCTATTGCTTGTGAGCTTGCCCTACAAGCGGGCTTGATCCACGGCGGCGTTGTGTGGGAACACACACCGACCAGCGCGTATGCAGCATACGCAACGGTCAGCCACTATAGCAGCTCTTACGGCAAACCCAGAACCGGAAGGGGGGCACTATACTGTGACTACCTCGATGACATCGACGATAAGTTCTACTCTGTCAATGAACTCGGTGATGTCAACCTCGGTAGCGTGTTTAAATCCACGCCTGAACGTGAACGTCTGATCACATTGCTGGAAGACTTTGGCTTTGACAGAACGTATGATATGCTAGAGAGCTTGGACACTGATGAACTAGAGGAGTGGGTTGGGTCCGAAGAGCTCTCCGTTATCTAAAAGTAAAGACGGTCTTGACTAAACCAACATAAAAGTAATTGGAAATAAATTATTGACAACAAAAGCAAACTGAATTACAAACCTTTCCGGCAGGGTTCTACCCCCTGCCAATACAACAAAACGAAACACGAATAATATGACAACGAACAACAACGCAATCAATCCAATCCGCCCATCCGAACTGCTTCCCCTCGCTGAGGCCGCACTACTGGTGAACCGCTTCCTCATGATCGTCGGCTCTGGCGGTGCGGGCAAGACCTCGATGGTCTGCAATGTATTAGGTCCAGCAATGGGCCGTGAGGTGTGGGACGTTAACCTTAACGGCCAAGGACCGCAAGAGACGGTCGGCTATCTGGTTCCTGACTCCGCCACAAGGGACGCATGGTTCTCTGCACCGGAGATCTGGCCGACCCTTGATCGAGTTGGTGACAAACCTATCCTCCTGTTCTTGGATGAGGTCAACGACTATGACCCACAAGTTCGGGCTTTGCTCCGCTCCCTGTACCCTGCATCCGGTAACCGGAAGGTGGGTTCCCATACCCTCGGCACTAACGTCTTTGTAGTGTGTGCCACTAACCGCAGACAGGACGGCACTCGCTCCGCTGTGGAGGATGCCCCGTTCACTGAACGCTGTATCAAGGTGACGCTAGATCCCAACGTAGCCGACTGGCTTGACTGGTATGACGGACAGCAAGAATTAGTGGCGAGTGGTTCACATGTTCCGGCATTCCTCCGCTTCGGCACGACAGGAGGTGACGGGTTGGATCACTTCAACCCACCTGTCGTCATGCCATACGATGGTGCCCCGCATCCTTGTCCTCGGACATGGGAAGCAGTCGCCTTGCTTGAGCCCATCCGTAAATCAGCACAAGACATCTACCGCAAGGCGGTGAAGGGTAGCATCGGAGATCGTGCAGCCAGTGCGTTCTTCGGGTTCCTGCAACACGTTGACAAGCTGCCAGACATCGCCGCGCTTCGCAGCAATCCTGACGGGTTCACCGTGCCAAATGATCCGGCCTCACAGTTCGCTCTTGTCTCCGCTTGCCTGAGTCAGGCGACGAGAGGCGTGAAGGACATCCCGATTGCGGTGCACAGTGGCGGGTTTGACTGGCTCGTTACCCTACTACTTAAATGCAGGGGAGACATCCGTGAGTTCGGTGCCCGCTCCGCTGAACGTAGGGGCATCCCGCTTAGCGAACATCCAAAGTCCCATGCCTTGATCCTCGGATAAGTCAAGACCGTCTTGACTTTCCACTGCGTAGCTTACCGCATAGTTGCAGCGTTCATTAACAATAAAACAAAATAGATAGTAACATTATGACAACAAACAACACACCGTTAAACCTGAAGGTCGCTCAATCCCTTGTGCTCTGCCACTATGCGACGACAGCACCTGCAACCACCGCACTCAACCGCTCCGCTTCGGCCCGTGCAATCACATCAGCCGGAGCGGAGAAGGATGCGGCTCGCCTTTACAATACCATCCTTGCCGCTAAGGGCACGGCGGTAGGTAAGGCGATCAGCTTGCAGCAGCGGACAGGTGTCGCGGTTCGCCGCTTCGGTATGCTCTGCCAGACTGGCGGGTTCTACCTCCGTGTGAAGGACGTAGGTGAAGTGCAGAACGTGTTCGATGATGCGATGGTGGAGCTGGATACAATCCGCGAGGACATCCTTGCTACGTATCCTGACCTGCTTAACATCATCAGAGGAAGACTTGCTGGATTTGCTAGCGAAGTTATTATCCCCACTGCAACGGAGGTGGCGAGCAAGTTCACGATGCGCTTGTCCATCATCAATCGTCCGGTGTCCGTCAACGAAGCGGTGCTCACTGGCTTAACCGAGGAGGTAGCTAATCGGGTAAGAGCCGACAGCCAACGCCAGATCGAGGATGATTTCCGTGCATCCCATGCGGGACCTGTTCGTGACCTGAAGAAAGTGATCGAGGACTTCACCGATGCGATGCGTAACGCCGACCGCTTGCACCTGACGCAGTTCGATAAGCTGCGTGACGAAGCAAAGCGTGTGAAGAATCTAAACTTCCTTGACCTGCCGGAGATCGATGAGGTAGTAAGACTCGCCGCCGATGCAGCGGCATCACCAATCGGGATACCGACAAAGGATGAGCGGGTAGTCATCGCCGCGAAAGCAGACAAGGCAATCAGCAAAGCAGACGAGACGCTCGCAGCCCTCGGCCTGTAACCTACAGCGGGAGGTCCGACCCCTCCCCCCTCCCACCCAACCCAACCTAACCTAAATAAAAATATATGAAATCAAATACAATAGATCCAACATCGTTTGACACAGACCACCCGCTTGCCGCTGCCATGCGTAGCGTCAGCCGCTACTGGTTCCTCTCATACAGTAAGCTCATGTCAATGGAATGGGAGTGGTCAACCGCTATCCCATACGGGGCAACGGATGGTCGCCGCCTGCTACTCAACAAGGAGGGCATCGCTAAGCTTTGCCGCCAACCCAATGCGTCGGGGCTCATCGCCTTCTTGCTAGTGCATGAGGCACTGCACGCCCTATTGGGTCACGGCTGGAGACTGAATAAGCTGAAGGACTCCACGCTTGCCAACATCGCAGCGGACTACGTCATCAATGCGATGATCGCAATGCGTAACCGTGAGCTCAAGCGGGAGGTGTTCCCCTTCATCGAAGGTGTGCTACTCGACGAAGCCCTGTCCGGTGACAAGTCCGCTGAGCAACTCTACCGTGAGTTGACTAAGCCGCAACCCCCTGCCCCGCAGCCTGAGATTAACCCCAACCCAGAGCCCCAACCCCAAGACAGTAATGACCAACAGGACAACGATGAAAGTGACAGCGACGGAGACGCCCCATGCGACGGGGATAATGACGACGATTCGGATACAGACAGAGGACCAACTCCTTCCGACAGTGCTGACGGTGGTGACGGAGATGCCGATCCCGACGGCGGAGCTGACGGACCTGATCAAGACGGCGGTGATTCGGACGATGATGACCTATCCGACTTCGTAGGTACTGGCTCGCCAGACAACATCGAACCGGAAGCAGAGGATGGTGAGACACAAGCCGAAGCAATCGACAAGATTGAGGAGGACAACGACCGTATCCTAATAGCTGACGAGATCGATAGGAGACAACAAGCGAGCGGCGGATCTACCGGACAGCGTGTCGGTAGCCAGCGCAGCTACGGCTCGACGTTAGGTTGGCCGGACCTACTGCGTGAGTGGCTCACCAATCGTTCACGCTGCGGATGGGATGCACCGTTCAATGCTCCGGTCTATTCCACAACAGGAGTAGTGGGTGCAGGCAGACGCAACAAGAAGGCAGGCGAGATTGTACTAGTGCTTGATACCTCCGGCTCAATCGGACAGCGCACGTATGACCGCTTCCTGCAAGAGGCACAGTGCATCCTCGACGAGCTTAAGCCGGAGCGCCTGCACCTACTGTCTGTGTCCCATGTCGTAGCCGATGTCGTCTCACTTGAGACAGGTGACACAGTGCCCGCCGAGCTGAAGGGTGGGGGTGGCACAGCGTTCAAGCCCGCCTTCGACTGGGTGCGCGACAACGTGGACGATATGGATGTCATGGTATACCTGACTGACGGGTGGTCCTACGATCTAGCATCACTACCACAAGTGGAGTTCCCCCTGCTTTGGTTGACCACTCAGCGTTCCGTTGCTGACTTCAAGGTGGGCACTGCCCTCGCCATCTCCGAACTGTAATCCCCTGACTGCGTAGCTTACCGCATAGCTGGAGCAACAACACTAAAAAATATAATACTATGGAAAAACTTAAGAGAAACTTTGCAAATAAATATAAGATTAATGACGTAAAGCAAATCAGACAAGACGTACTGCAATGGCAGAGCGACATCTTAAATGGAGATGACTCCGCTGTTCGCCTAACTGACTTTGTTATTGGTATGTATAAGCCGATGAAAGAAAAAAGTCATAGCGAACTAGACCCATTCGTTGTCAAGGTACAAGGCTATCAAGTTATATACATACGACGTGAGTCGGTAAGTGTGCTGTCAATATACTCCCCGCTAGCTAAGCTGCTGCTGGGTCAATGTGATCCGTTCAGCGAGTGTAATGGTTATGCTTCGCCGCTGATCAATACCTACTTAACATCTACACAGTATACAATTAAAGCAGTAGGCATAGACCCACTCGATGATGGCATGACGAAGCGACTAATGATTGCGGGTAGACAAGACAATTTGTTTATAGGCCTTTGCTATAATAGAAGGAACACTCCCGCATCCACCAATCTCATTAGATGGGTGTGTGATCGCATGACCATTGATGATCCCTTGCTCGCTACGGTAAAACTAATCAATTCATTTAATGTCGAGGAGCGTAAACGAATACTAGATGTATATGATAACTACGGGACAATCGACACACTAGTGGGTGACGCGCTAATCCACCTTGACAAGTTCCGCACGCTCTGATCCTATCAACTCTCACCCAACCATAACAATATGAACAACACAAAAACAAAGTACACCCAACTCGACGCAGGACACACAATCATTAACGTGTGCTGCGAAGATGGCAGACACGGCTTGACGGTAACGGCATACATCAACGGGCTATCAGTCAAGTCCCCCGCATTGAAGCTAGCCCGTGTGGTGCGCGTCTTTATAGATACGGTCATCGCAGCCTGCGACTTCCCCGATGATGCGCATTCCGACAGCCACATGACTAGGCTTAACGATGAGCTTGAGTGCTACATCGACGGGGCTCTCAAGCTAGATGAGATTAATAACTAATAAATATTACACAATGAAAATAACGAAAGAACATAGAGCTAACTTTCAGATACACACCATTCCTGTATCTGATTCCGGTATGAAGCATACAGAATCCATGACCTGTAAATGTAAGCCTACTATTGCACTACATAACAAGACGTTTATTGTGGATCATAATATGGTGGGCAATGGTCCCGATGACTGGACTATTCACACAAAGAACTTCGGTTCCTTTACCTTGGAGGAAACACAATGAGTAAGAAGCTTGACTCGCTAGTATCTAAGATAGGTGGCAGGGCAATCAAGTCCCCTCACAAAGAGTTCTCCGAGAGAAGCCATATGCTGCGATGGTTCTATGAGCGTAACCTAAGTGAACTCAAGGCAATGCGTAAAGGGTTTGAACTTATGCTCGAACGCAAGACACAGAAAGGAGAGTAGATCATGATGACTCTACTCTCCTTCCTGATTGTATTTATTATGGGCCCGCTCCCTATCTTGATTATCCTATGGCATCAAGTGTCAGATGTCATTCGTCATAAGGGCCGTTGACATAATACATAGACCCCTTGCGGTTGACTGATCTATTAATGCTTTGGATCTTCTGCATCGGGTCTTGCTCCTTAGCCTGCTGGGCATTGAAGTAAGTCTTTTGATTCCACTTATCGTTCGGTCTCCAAGCAATCCTGTATCCTTGATACGCCGACCCGATAGTGTCATCACTGAACTTATAGATCTTAGCCGACGCATACACCGACGACTCCTCGGAACCCATCGATACCATTGAACGCATGAAGCGATTCATCCTTCGTTGGGTTTCGTTGAGTCCGTCTTGGTGGCGATCAACAACCTCATCAATCTCTTTGTCTGTCTTGAACCTACCGCTTGTAAGTTCACCAATAGTAGAAACCGAATCGTCAAGTAGTCCTTTAAGATTACGGAACCCTCTACGCTCAATCTCCCCGAAGGTATTAGTCTTAGGGCGGGAGCCTAGGATTTCACCCCAGATAAGTTCTTCCGCATTCGTCTGGCCTTTACGTGTGATGTCAATGCCTTTTGCTAAGCCGGATGGGATCACAACACCCTTACCAAAGTGACCGAGAACCCGCATCATTACTGTATAGGAGTTATCGGTCTCCAGATAGATCGGTTGCCCTCTATCATTCTCATTATTTAAGATCTCGTCTACCGAAGTAGCGGCGATCTGAGTGCCAATCAAATCGTTGACAACATAACTAGCGAGACGCGAACCATTGATTCCTTCTCCGGTTTTGAATCCTTCAGTGATGATACTGACAGCGTCCGTCAACTGGCTGTGCGGCAGGACATAGCTCATGTCAATCATCTGGACCTTGCCGCCCTTAAGAACTTGCGCCCTAATCTGATGTCCTCTTTGCCATTTAGGTAGCGACTCACGCAGTGCAGCCAACTCAACCACTGTGAGTTCCCGCTCTTCTTCTTCCCCTCCGGTAAGAGCACGGAAGAAAGTTGTCATCAGTGTGCCAACAATAACGGGGGCCGCAGTAATGGTAGCCGTAAATCCTGCAAGCCGTTGTATCCCACGCCGTGCCATGACCCCGCCTTGTTTGATCTCCTCAAGAGCAAGCGGAACTGTGTTAAGCATAGTGCGGAACACTTCCGATTTCCATCGTGCAAACGGAAGGAAGACCGCAGCCATTGGAGTCTTATTGAAAGACTTAACAATGTCGATTACTTGCGAGTGGCCTGCAAAGGTGAGCTTCACCTTGCGTGCCGCTGCTTCCTCCTGTGCCTCGACAGACATGGCATTACCGAAATGCTTTTGGATTATACCAAGTTCATAATAGTAAGCGTTGGCTTTGAACATCCCGTCGATAGCGCCATCGAGGGCCGCTAAGAAATCCGTCACCTTTGCGTAGCCGGAGTATGCCTTAGCCAGACCTCCAGTTATATAGCCCTCTGCTTTGAGTCGAGCAACAACGCCACCTGCATCCTTTGTGATGCGGGCCTCATCGACAGCCGTCATCAAAGCTTGGAGATCCTGCTCCGGTGTGGCAATCAAACCCCTAAGTAGATCTTGTGCAGCCCGCCCTTGGGACTGATCGTTAAGGACATTAAGCTGCACCAATCGAAGGATTGAATTGCGTTGGTCTTCCTCTGTGCCGAGGGCTGAGAACGCTCCGCTCCACGATTGTTTGATGGACTGCGAACCCTTAGCCGAGAACGGGTTCATTAGGATACCTTGAGCTGCGCTTAAGATGTAACCGCCGATGACGTTCCGTGGCCAGTAGCCGAGGCCGAGTTGGGTTTTCATTTGGATGGCAGCACCGCTCACACCCATGATTGTTCTACCCACACTATTCATTATGCCTGTAGAGTTTGACTCTAAGCCTTTCATGTTTATGCCGAACATCTCATTGATAACTCCGGCAACCTTAGGGTCGAAGTAAAGACCAGCAAGATCGCCTGTTGTCTTCGATGAACTTGCGGCGAATGATGTAATCCATCCCGCCTTTGCGTCCTTACTTGCAAGGCCTAGGTCAAGGGCAGTCTTTGCAAAGTCGGCTCTAAACTTATCGTTTGCGGACAACATCCCTACACGGAAAGCCGTGTTGACTGCATTGGCAAGGGGGTCTTCGATCTCACCTAAGAGTTCTCGGAATGTAGAATCAATATCCTTCTTCGGCTTAAACCGATTAAGGTCTTTGCGAATAGAGTCAATAGTCTGGCGGTCAACAGCAGACGTCATTGTCTCAAGGCTAGACAGATAGTTGTCTAGCTTTTTAAGGGTAAGTTCATCAACATCCCTCGACGTATACGGTTTACCGATCTTCTGGAACTCAGCTTCAGACTCTTCGTAGTATGCTGATGCTGCATTCATCCTAAGTTTATTGAAGTCAACGTCGTTGCCTTCGATCTTAATGATGCCGCCCATCTTTGCAGCCGCCGCCCATCCTTCTGTATTGAAGAACTTGTATGCCCGTGTAAGGTAGACATCATTGGACTCATCGAATCCAATGCTACCCTTAAACTTATTGATATCCTTACGGAATAGAACGGCGCGGTCAACAAGTTCGTTGAACCCTGCATCCTTAATGTTCTGCTCTGCCGCTGCTTGCCTCTTGACAAACGCTTCGTTGAACCGAAGACGGCGCTCCCGCTTCAGCTTCTCACTGTGTTCAGCAACAAGATCAGCCTTGCGTCCTTCAGTTTCCGTGTCTGGGATAGTTGTTTCATAGGCAATTGACAAGTCCAGTATCTCTCTAAGATCTGCATCGGTAAGCGGAGGTGCCGTTGTTCCGAACAAGATCTTGATGTCTCCCATATCGACGCCACCCTTGAGTGCGTTGTCGCGAAGCTTAGGGAAATACTTAACCAAAGATTTAGATGCGGCGGTAATTTGATTCACCGTTCCACTACGCAGGTTAATAATATCCCGCAGCTGAGACGGCAGATTATACAAACGCAGTCGCTCATTCATCGTATCCACCTTACCCTCATTGGAGGACATAACGGGGATTGCATAGGATACTTGATCATCAACAGGCGAGCCATCGAGAGAGGCAAAGAAGTTTGCCGTGTCACCGAAGCGACCCTCTGCATAGAGGTCGGCGTTAAAGTCAATCGACTTACTCTTGTTGATCTTACGCAACGCACGCGCCGCAAAGGAGATGGATGCTGCCGTTTCGGTGGATGGGTATTCCACAAACCGTTGGCGTAGGCGAGTAACGAATGCTTTGATCGCATCAATTACCGTGGAGAGTAGCGTACTATTTCCTTTGGTGGCCTTGATGATGTCCTCATATGTGCGACCGTTAGCGGCCTTCTCAACCTGCATCCTGATCCATTCATCGGCAATGCGTGAGTCAGACAGGATACCGGATTCCCGATCCGTCGCCACTGAGGTGCGGATCTCTTCGGCAGTAAGTCCAGATGTAGCATAGTATTCCTCCGCTACTTTTTGCAGTTGGTCTTCACTCAACTCAGAAGCAACGCGTTCAATTTGAGCAGGCGTGAATTCATTGAGTGCAGCAAAGTGTGCGACCTCATGGTTTACTAGACCTTTGATTCTTGCTTTAGCTGCGCTCTCGCTCAAGCCGTCAATAGCCGCTTGGAGATATGCTTCGTTGAAACGCATCACCGTCGGTTCACTACGAGGGATGCCAGCAATACCTTTTATGTTTGCATCCATACGGAGACTAAATCCTTTTGGTAGTTGCCCCATAAGAATCTGTTCGTTGCTTAGCAGTGCTTCAGTTGGGGCTTTCGAAAGAAGCACATTAGAATTACTACGGAGTTGACCCTTAACCTTAGCAAACTCACGCAGGGCGCTCAGCCCTTCTTCGATCTTGTGTGAATCGAGTCGGAGGTTCCGTTCGGATTTAATGTTGAACGTGTTTGCTCCGGCGAACATCTGCGTGAAGTCGAGTAGCTCATCGAATGCGGATGCCATCTTCTTGTCAACAGCACCATAACCGAACAGCGCACGTAGCGACTCCCAGATGCGACTGAGTAGCGAGCGTTGTGCCGTCGGCGTTGCAGCCCTAATGAGTGACTGGAACTCCGGCGCGGTAAGCGCGTGGGTGATGAACTCAAGATCGTCCGTAAGTGCTGTGGTAAACCCTTCAGTATCGAAGCCCATCTTCTCTGCCTGCACGGCAGTAAGATTGCGGAGTGACGCGATGCGCTGCACTGCTGCGATCTGCGCGGGCGTTTTCGGATTAGTCATCGTCTGGATTGTGACGGCGTGCAAGTATTCATGCAGCAAGACATCAACAACACCGCGACCGTTGTGGCCGGAGATGTTAATCACGACCAGATTGGACTTCGGCATGAACGCGCCAGCAAAGCGGACATCGTTCATATCACCAATCGTAAACCGGACATTGCGGATAAGATCTACATTGGCCGTAAGCACGCCTGCAACCAACCGTTGCATCAAGGTGCCGGATTCTTGGATGTCACGCAGCGCAGCGATAACGGATGCCGGATCGTTACTGACAATGCCTAGACGTTTGATCTCCGCGTTGTTTACTTTGCGTGCTGTGGTGGCAAGCATGTCACCATCGGCTTCACTTAGGTAAACACCAACGGATTCTCTTGCCAGTTTTTTGGCATTAGACAAACGCGCCTTCTTGTCAACCTGTGTAGCTTTTTCCGGTAGTGGCTCAAGCTGTGTTGGGATAGCTCTCGTTCCCTTAGGTGTGAGTATCTCACCCTCAACAGGAGGTAGCCACCCCATATCAATAAGAGCATTGGCAAGATCGAGCCCTTCAGGGGATGACTTAAGATCGCGTGCAAGCTTTACGCCCGCTTCCTTTTGGTAGTTGTTTAGTGCGTGACCTGCAAGATCAATAAGTTCTACCTCATCCATATCCTCATTGAGGTTTGGTACAGATTTACTTACGATCTTGAATAGACTGTCGTACGCTTTGGCGTTTGTCCGTAGTGTCTCAGCCAGTTGATTAAGTGTAGAGGTATCCAATAGGCGGATAGCGGACTCGACCACATCGGAATTAGGATCGACCAGCGAGTTCATCACACCGTCATAATCTTCTTGTGAGACGGCACTGTTGCCGCGCACTTTGCTGTTGCGCCGGATCTCTGAGACTTGATATCGTTTAGCGGAATCACGTACTTGGGTTCTAAAAGGTTTAACCCCTATGCTCATAGCACCTGAAGTAACACTGTTATAAAGGTACGTTCCGTAATTAGTGAGTTCCCCTTCGGGAGACTGAGCGGTTTTACCGTAGATCTTCTTAAGTGCGTCAGCAACATCTTTAATCGGCGGCGTTACTTGACCCTTGGACGTTGCCTCTTCAAGAATAATTTTAGGGATATTGATGTCGAACAGCGTAGCCGATGGGTTAAGTTGCTGTGCTTTAATGAGGCTGTTTTCAATTCTCTTTCCGAGCCCATATTCTTTTAGGCTATTGGCGTAAGCAACTTGTGCCACACTCATAGCTTCCCGTCCTTTGTCTTCGCTAAGACCAAAAGAACTTGTGATTAGTCTTTCAAAGCTACCAAAAATACTTTTCCTAGTTTCTACACCTGCTGGTGTCGCAACATTTTGAGACTGGGATGCTGACATCATGTCATTCATGTATGTCTCAAAGGTATTGTTGGCTTTGTTTCTGGCCGAAGGGCCTGCGCCATCTAGGAATTGTGGTGCTGGTTCGCGTAGTAGGTTACCCAAACTGGTCATCGCCTTCTTCGGGGTATATCCACTCTTGCCAACAAGGGAAACATCTCCGGCATTGCTTACTCCGGTATCATTTGGGTGCCTCCGTACATTGATAACCTCCAGCCCACCATTACCTGTAGGTCTGGTGTCAATTGACTTGTTAAGGGAGAAGCCTTTACTTGAGACAATAGATTTAGGGATAATGATTCTAAGCCCCTTGTCAATCTGCTGCATGGTAACGAGGGGGTTATTAGTAAACACACCTGCAATAGGGGTCTTGTTGGTGTCCAAGACGACAGGGATATCAATATAACTACTGCCCGCCTTATCCATATTTGGAACTGGAACATTAGACTTTAATGTAGCTGTTCCTTCAGGCACAGGAATCAACGGGAAGTTTTCTGTGACAGCTTTGGATAGGCGTTGCTTGATCTCAGTGCTGTGTGCTTGGAACGGGATGCCGCTCACTGCTCTAGGGTCGTATCCATGCTCAGCAAAGTTACTAATCATGAAACCACCAGCAGTCCATTCGGTAAAGAGCTGAGCTTCAGTTGTATTTCGGAACAGTCCGCTTTTATACACAGCAAGCGGGGGTTGCTTACTTACATACGCAACAGGACCAACGCCTGCCTTCTCTTTAAACTTAGATTTTGCTACTGCTACTGCCGCTGCTTTCGCTGCTACGTCAGGCGACGGGCTCACCCTACCCTCCATAATATCAAGAAGATCGTCGGCGTTCCTTTGCTGATCCGTACGGACATCAACATCAGGGTCAGGACTACTAAGTTCTTTGATTTGGTTTTCGATTACGGAAGACTTATTGCCAACAAGAACGCGGGCTTGGTTGACACTATCGCGGAGACGCTTCAAAGAATCAAGGACGCTTGATGGCACTGCCCTTCCGGTTTCCTTAGCAGATGATATACGACCGTCCAGTTGTATCAGTTCAACTTCAAGAGATTCCAAAGTAGTAGAGCGGCCATCAGCATCGAAGACTGGAACGGTAGTCGCAAGTTCCGATAGTTCCTCTTGCAGTTTGGCAGCTGCCTCCGTTGGGTTCTCCTCGTTGTCTACAACAATAGCTGAGGGGAGAGGGGTAACCGGAACCTTCTTTCCTTTAGCTGGTTTCTTAGCTGCTGGTGTAGGAGCAGTAGGTTCTGTAATAAGAGGTAGCTCTTCGGAGATAACTTCAGGAGCAATAGCGGGTCCCTTAGCCGGTGTGAACTGAGCGACCCGAACGCGATCATAGATCGCTTGCATAGAGTTGAGGGAACTAAAGATTTCTTGTCGGGTTCCGCCGAGGACATCGTCAAGGTCGGAAGCAAATTTGTTTGCTGTATCAATACGGGTTTGTAGATCTGCGAAATATTCAGGAGCAAATGATTCAGCTACATTATTAATTGCTTCGGCAGAATAGCCTTGACGTGAAACATCAAGCAGGGCTAGGGCCAAGGGACTCTCCTTGATAAGCCCACTCACGAACGTACCCTCTTCCGTTTGTGGTTTTACCGGAGGCGCGATTCCCGTTTGCTCAGCATCGGCTAGGACAACTTCAGCGGGCGTAGCGGCTACGTCCATCGGCTTGTCAGCGTCAACGCTAACTGGAATCACGGTATCTTTCTTGCCCTTCTTACCCTTAACGACAATAGGAGTCGGAGGTAAGATGACTGCGGTTGGATCTGCTACAGGAGTAGTAGTGGGTTCAACGACGGGTGGCTCATCGAATAAGCCGAGTTCAAGTTGTTGGATATTCTCAGGCTTGCTGACTTCCGCAAACTCAAGATTATAATAGCGCAAAGCATCTTCAATCTGACCTTTGTCGGTAAGGATAATATCGCTGAGGATATTCTCTTGCCCAATAAGACGTGCATTCTTAATGCGAAGAACCGGAGCATCTGCCATATCTTGAGCGAGAGATACGTTCTCCGCTTCAGTTGGTAATGCAAACTGTTGTTTGTTCTTTGGGTTTGGTGCGACATAAGGAGTTCCTGCGGGGATAGATCCTCTATGCTCTCCGGTAGTCATCAACCGCTTACGGTCAAGTCGAACGCCAGACTTATCAATCGGTTGAAACTTATTGCCTACAACAAGATGGGTAACGCCGTCAGCTCTAGGCTCATCGAGATTTAGGTGTACTGCATCGCCCACGCGCTCAAGAGTTCCGCCATAAGAACCAACATAGGCACGCTCGCCCTCAAAGTCTGTGAGGAACCGAGTCGTCTCAGGCAACACCATCGAACGTGTATCTCCGATTGGCAACTCAGCTTGTCCCGTAGGCTCAAAGCTAATTGGTTTGTCTACATTTGTGACAACTTCTTCGAACTTAACTCGCTCTTCTTTTTGTTGCTGTGCTGCAATCTCAAGCTGCTTCTGTTCATTAGCTGCTGCTTGTGCGTCGTTAAGCTGACGTTGCAGAACTTCGGCAGTGGCGCTGCTTCCGGTCTTACGCAAATCGTTGGCTACCTTAGTAAGCACTGAAGCGCGTGCGTCGAGAGCGAGTGATATCTCAGATTGCTGAAGAGGTGATGCAAGCTGGGAAACAGAAGGAACGGCACCACCCAAGATTCCGCCCAAAGTAAAGGCGGTAAAGATTTGATTCACACGCTCGGAAAGCGGAGTGTTCTTATCCAGTGCGGCATCTTCAATGCGTCCTTGGATTGCAGTGTCGAGAGCTTCTTCAAAGCCCTCACCAATACCACCCTTAAGCACTGTGCTAAAATAGTTTTTATACTCACCACCAATGTGGCTACGAAGAACTTTTTTGAATGCTCCGTCGCTAAGTTTAGCTCCGGCATTTTCCAGATTTTCGTAAAGGAACTTGGCTTGTTTGTAGTTAAGCTCGCTAAGCGGAACCTTACGCACGTTAGTGGCCGTCTCGTCGGCAAGGGTAGCGGGGCGGAACTTACCAGTTGCAAGATCTTCAACACCACCTTTACCTAAGAAGCTCATGCCAGAGGTAATGACGGCAGTGCTTAGTCCAGCCGCAATACTATAACCAAAAGCATTCTGATGTTTCTCATCATGGCTCATGGTATCTGGCAGCTGCCCATAGATAGAACCATAAGTCGAACTGGCAGACCGTGTGAACGTAGTGGCAAATAGGGGGACGAGTTGCTCAGCGCGTGATAGTTTGACAGCAAGATTATCACCGACATCTTTGAGCGCGTTACTAACGAGAGACTCGCCGCCAGCCTTTGCCGCATCCTTAACCAATACGGCAGTCGTATCGTCAACCATAGACACGGCACCACGCAAAGCTTCGCGAGTAACTGCTTTTACGCCACCACGAACAACACCTTTGGCTGCGGTATATGCACCTGTGGTTCCAATAGTAGCTAGGATGTCGGTTGCAACTTGGGGGATAGTATTGATTAGTTGAAAGCCCAAGCCAAATTGGTCACCAAAAAGCTGAGCGTATTGTTCGCGGTCAGACTGTTCCTTATTCATGGCAACAAGTGCTTTAGTGGCAGGCTCAAAGCCCATCAAAGCACCGATGCCAGCAGGAAGTGTTGCGATAGCAGAGAAGGTGCTCATACCTAACTGTTGCAGTCGCTCCGACATACCGCTATAGTTTTGTGAATTGTTACCAACCCACTCCTCAACAAATTGCGCATCCGTCTTACCCGCAGCCTTAGCCTGTGCAAAGCTAGAAGCCGCTTCTCCGCTTTCACCTAGAATAAGTTTCAGGATCTTCGGTGCTTCAGTTTCAAGAACAGCTTGACGGCTAATGGTAGCACGTTCTTTCTGATCGTCATTCAACGGAGATACAAGAAGGGCTTTCTCGAACTGATCCTTATTCCCAATAAGGGCGGGGCTGATGATAGGGGTGCCCAAGCTGTCCACGTCGATACCTGTCTCCGGTCTATCTGCGTTATACACGGGACCGGATTGGTGCTTAAGAAAATCCCCTAAGAACTTATTTACTTCGGTATTTGAGAACCTGCTTGTGATAGCCTTATTCTTTCCAATAAGTTCGGACGGTGTAGGCGCTTGTTCCTCAGGGTGTGAGAGGCCAAAGGCACTAGTAATAACATTAGACAGCGCGTCAAAGGGGAGAGCTACTGCCTCCTTGACGCCCTCAAAAATAGACTCGCCAACGGTCATCTGCGCCTCACGTTTGGACTCACGGATACGAGCGGTCTCTTGGTCAATAGAGCTACGAAGAGTGGGGTCTTTCTTAGCAAGCTCACGAATTGTGTTATCAAATACGCTATACCGTGTTCCCTCTGCGACAGTCGATTTGCCTCCATTGATGGGCGACATAAGACCTTTGACGCTGAGGAGATCAGAGGGGGCGATAGCCCCATTACTGATCAAAGAATCAAGTTCTCCGTTCAGGTTCTCTGGTTTGGTATCCGCTCCGGTGTAGAGCTGGCGACCACCTTCTTCTTCAATAGAAATAACACGATAGTCTCCTCTGTCAACGGCAGACAATCGGGCGCTCTTCACGGCATTCTTGTCCTCAAGATAGCCATCGATGACTCCTTGTAAGTCGCCGACTTTATCTGGCGATACCTGTTTAAGAGACAGATACTTTTGAATCGTCGGTGCTTTCTCTGAATACTCAGGGCTACCGTCAGCAAAATCAATCTGGTAGTGATCGAGGAGGAACTTCGCGTCGGCATCCTTATTCTGCATGGGTGTAATCAAACCCTGCATCTTCAGATTTCTATCGGCTTCTGGCTCGTCCTCTGCAATCAGACCATCGACAACAGCGCGATCATAGATTCCTTGTTGAATTTCCTGCTCACTATTTTCATCAAGCTGTCCATTCTTATATGCATTAGTCCGAACATAATCGGCATACTGCTTGATCTTTTCAGATGGGTCGGCGGTGGCATTGGCTTCGGCCCATGCGTCAAACGGTTTAATTTCCAGCATTGTGGTAATTCAGTTGTATGTGTTTAGAGATTGTCTATTTAGACGGAGTAGTGAAAGATGAACGGAAAGAGGGGCGTGCAGGTTTTGCGGGTGCAGGCAACCGTGTACCAGATTGGATACCAATTGCGATACCTTGTCCAATAGTAAGTTGATCAATAGCGCTTCCGCCTTCGAACTTTTTCTGTTCTTCCGGCGTTCCAAATTGACCCACAAGAACATTTAGTGCTGCTTTAGTTGCGGGCTTTTCAAATTCGTTTGATGGCTTAGTTGGACCTAATGGGTTCTTAACTAGCTTACCTTCGATAGCTACATCCAAGACTTTATTCAAACCAGCATACTGCTTCTGGAATTTATCCTGTGCGATTTTGGAATCTTGCTCCATTTGTTCCTTTAGCTGTTTGCCTGAATAAAGTCCGGCACCATAAATATCAATTGGCACATCCTCATTGGCTCCTAGTGGGCGTCCAATTTCTCCCTCGTACGCTGCGAGGTATCTTGGGTCGGCTCCAGCATTGAAGTAGTCGAGCTTAGTAACGCGATCTTTAGGTTGTGAGCTAAGGCTAGCATTGGCCGCATTAAGGGCATTGGCAACCGCAGGATTAACCGCAGCAACGCCAGCATACTTTACGCCTAGCTGACCGTAGATATCTTTTTTGGCAACAGAATCAAGCGTCGTATCTTTCATTACGGGATCAAGTTCCTCCTGCAATTTAGAAAGTTCACCAAACATATTCCGCTTACGGGCGGCATCCTCCCGCGCTTCTTCCAAGGTGAACTTAGCGGTCTCAAACTGCATCTGTCTGGCCTTGATATCCATGCCTGCCTGCTCAACGGCGGCACGCTTCATGAAAGTTTGTTGCCCTTGTTCAACACTACTCTGTAGTAGTCCAGCCCTCATCAAAGGGCTAAGCTTAGTGTCTTGGGCTAACTCCTTAAAGTATTTTTGCTGGGAAGGCAGAAACTCTTTCTCGTAGGGTGTCGGCTCAACAGAAGCGGTACCTGCTACAGGTGCTTCGGTGTCCTCTAAAGAATCAAAATCGGAAAGAGCCATAATTATTTAGTTGCTTTACGAACGGCGGCCATTATTGCGGAGCGTTCTTTTTGTGCTAATTTTTGAAAGTCTTCGTCACTAACGATGTTACGTCGAGTTTCTAGCCTTTTATTGAACTCCTGTTCAGCTTTCCCCAATGCGGCCTCAGCTTTTTTTGCAGCAGCTCCACTCTCAAGAGCTTGACCCGCTATAGCTCCAGCTGCGTATAGGGTTCCGACAGGATTAAAGAATCCTTGTGCCGCTCCCTTTCCGCTCAAAGTGGAACTACCACTAGCGGCCTGTTCTAGCTCAGCAATGCGCTGTTTGCGAAGATTTTCGTCAGTAGCAAGGCTACCCGCCTCAATACCCATTGAAGCCAGCTCAAGAATCCCTGAAGCTTTTCCGAGACCTTTAACCACTTTGCTACCTGAGATCTTCCTAAGTGCTTCCCCTGTTTTTGCGAGCTTACCGGAACGTGCTGAAATATTTGCGGCTTCAACAGCAATGTCACCCGACTTACCAGCGAGACCCATGACAGTTCCTTCAAGTGCGGCTTCAGCCTTCTTGGCTGCTGCGACTGCAGCATTAGCTCTTTCTTTGGCAAGCTTGGCATTTTTAATATAGTTTACCGGTTCAACCCTACCAGTTGCAACATCCCTAAGCCGTTTTAATTCATCTACGTTAGTAGCCACTTCAACTGGTGTGGTTAGCCCTTGCGCAACTTTTGACATACGCTCAGCAGCAAGTGCTTGCTGCTTGGCAATCTTAGCTGCCTCCGTCAATTCAGCAGAGCCTTTTAATGCAGTCTCAGCAGCAGCATCTATGGCACCACCAGCGACCGTTTTCTCCAGAGCTTTTTTTGCGGCATCTGCTGCTGCGGTCTCTGCGGCTTTTGCACCTACATCGAGTCCGGACTTTAACACTACACTCCCTACGGTGCCTATAGCAGCTGCTTTTCCAATTTCGCTTTCAGGCGCACCAGAAATTATTTCTGGTGCTTCAACTACAGTCTTAACAGCTGGTGCTGTATCCGTTGTTTTGGTTGGTTTTACAGGAGTCGTTTCGGGGATCTCAGTTGCGGCGGGAGTAGGCTTACTAGTTGGGGTCAATCCTGCGGTTGAGATCGATGGCGCCAAAGGCTCACTTAGACCCTTTGTAATTCTTGCTTTTTCACTGACATCTTTAAGCAGTGACGCACTAGCTGCATTGATCTGCGCCTGTGCCTCTGCAGGACTCAAGCCCGCAGCGATAGCGGACTCAGTAGCCCGCATTTTTCCAGCCGGAGTAAGCAAGGCACTCTCCCCACCATAACCTTTACTAGTTTCGATTTGTGCTGCGAACTGTAGTGGGGTTTCAGCCAACGGAGCTTGACCTTTAAAACGGCGGATAAGTTGTCTGACACTTAGATCAGCCCTAACGCGTGGTGTCTCTATTCCTGTGGACGCTAAGCGTTTTTGCCTTTGTTCTTCATCGTAGGCCATCTTATCCAACCGAGGAGTAGATGACCCAAAACCGGAACCTTCAGCAGCCGCAGTTGCATCTGCTTCAGATACACCACCAGCGACAGCCGCATCGTAAATTCTCCTCTTTGCTTGTTCGTCCTCATATTGTTTTACGGCAGTAGCCGACGGGATATTAGTCCCGTATATTTCTTTTTTTGTAAGAGATCCTCTGTTCATTTCGGCGGCCATATTTTTAATTATTGAAGTTACCAATTATGGTGGCAAACCCACCATTTAGGGGTTGTCTTATCTTTTGATGCAGAGCAATTCATGCGAGATTTAAAATTAGCGCGACGTTTGGCGTCACCGTGTTGCAAGTAGTCTTCGTAGCCACGCTGCCCAAATTTAACTTTGGCGACCTTAGAGCCATCCTTGGCGAGCACCACGTACTTCTTAGGATCTCCGGCAGGAGCCTTCTTGGGTTTATTGAATCCAGCAAAAAGTTCACCACGGTACTTAATCTTACCATCAGGGGTTCTTTTGAATTGAATCGACACACACGAAATCGTGCATCATTTAAAGTAGAAATGCAAGTATTTATTTTGGACTGGACCCTGTATCCTGAATCCTATATGATCCATCAGTGGTCCCGAAAAGTGTTCAAATTGCAGGATACAGGATTCCTATTCGCATTAAGGATCTGAGGGGGGAGTGCTACGGACAGTATTTGCCCGAGGCAAAGGTAATCGAAATAGACAGGGAGACGGTCAAGAACAAGAAACTCCTTCGTGAGACGATACGCCACGAAATGGTTGAGGCCGCGTTGTTCATCTCGGGCATAAGTTGGAGCGAGTCATACGAGCAAGAGCCAATTGTTCGGGCACTCGACGAACTCTTCTGGCCCGCATGGGATAGGGTGTCCGGAAAGCTCTAACAGATTCCCCTAAAGGATACCCTATAAGTATTCTTCCCTTTAGGTAATTCATATTAACTCAATAATTCATTTCTTTTTGATACCCATAAATTATTGAATTATTATGAATTACACTAGTTTGAGAAACTCTTCAGATTTCCCTCCCGTGTAGAGAAGTCCATTCTAAAGGGTTTAATCGTAAATCATCTGTGAATGTTTAGACCTACTCACGACATCAAGGTCGCGTAGGGTGCGTGGTTGTCGCGCACCAAACAAGCCGTGCTCCGTTTTCTTAGGGGCATCAACAGCAACCAATCCATGCCTCTGCCTTGCGAGATCAAGCGCGATAAATGCGGCGTCGGCAATGTCCGGTGACTGGCCTGACCTTTGTTTTAGTTCCGCCTTCGATTCGACTTTTACTTTTAGTGTGCCGGATTTCACCATGTCGTATCTGCGTGAGCACATTTCCTTTGCCAGCTCCGAATTAATTCCGCAAATCTGCTGAGTCCGCATAAACTCCTTACCCACAAACCAAAGTTCCGACACACGGTTGGTATACAGTTCTTCGCCAGTAAGCTGGCTGTTCATACTCACACGCCGATCCGAGGGTTTGCCGCCGAACTGCACACGCAAGAACTGGTCTGACCACTCGCCAGCCAATACGTCGCAGAAAGGTGAGCCAGCTCCCGTCGAGTCAATCGCTACATTTTCCGGTTTAATACCCAACTTTAAACAGTGGTCTCGGATTTGGTGCACGATCTGGTATGTACGCGGAACTGCCTTATTAGTCGTGTCGTCATTTAGTGTAAAATAATTCTCAAACTTTAACCCGTATTGCCCATTAGCAAAAGAGCCAACCCTTGCAGTATACATCACTGTTCTGTCCCCCCCATTTGTGAAGGCCGGATCGACTCCTGCAATCAGAGTTGTAGATCCATTGAATTCCCACGCCTTAGTTGCACCCGACTTAATCATCTCAGCCTCGCCGTAGATACCCTCGTTCTCGTCTGAGTCGAAGAACACGGCACGAACCATTCGGTAATAGGCCCTGCTCGTCTCACCCAAGAGTGCTTTATCCTCCTCAATCTTTTCTATTGTAGGCAAGAACGGGTAAAGCGTCTGCCCCGCTAATATGTTGGGGCTGCGCTCACCATCGAGTCGGATATACTTACCACCCCATTTTGTAACCCACTCGTCGTCTACTTCGGGCGTAACTGAATCCCAACCATTTTCGGGTGTTGACCAGTCACCGAATGCGTCGAAGCGACTTGAAGGGTTACTTGCGCCTTTAAATTCGAAGCGCGGGTTTTTACTCAAGTTGGCGAGCGCGGCCTGTTTAATGGCGGGGCTAAGCTCACCCAACTCGTCACCAATTAGAATTACATGTTTTTGCTTAAGACCAATAAACTTACCAATAGCCTCGCGTGTCCTGCTTTTTTCTGCTGCGATCAGAGACAGCCCTGCGCGGTCAAAGGTCTGCCCGTTCTCATCAACGTAGTTGGCGGAACCAATCGAGTCTCGAATATTAATTGGTGCCCCATCGATCACAGAGAGCAAAGAGATTACGGAACCCCACACCCGCTTACGTGCTTCTCGCAAAGTGGTTGAGGTCATCAGCACAAGGGTATCCCTCGGCGCGGCAAGCCAACTAATGATCCCGTATCCAGCAAGGGTGTGGGACTTACCGGAAGATGCAGCACCGCCGATAGCAAGATACTTGTTGTTGATACACTCATAGATGATCTTATCCGCCCAAGGGTGGCGTAAGAACATGTGCTCTGGCAAATCATCTCTGTTCCATAGTAGATCCGCAACTCGCCAGAAGTAGAACTCACGCGCTTTGGGTGATGAGTGGTTGGCAAAACCCCAGAGCAAAGCTGTAAGCGTGCTCGTGATCGGGATAAGGTAACCACCAACATCCATTTTCTTACTTACGGGATCAATCCTCGGCTCCAATACTGACGTAGTTACTTTGTTTGGATTTTGTTTTTTAGCTCGGCCCATATGAGCGGAGGCTACTAAATTAAAAAAGGTTTGACAAGTAATTGTTTTTTGGTTTATCTCGACTCGTTATGCCGAAGGATGCAGCTAAACCAAAAGTAAAAGCCAACAAAAAGGCTAAGTCTAAAACTCAAACGCTACGGGATGAGGCCACTGCTAAACGCCGTAGAGACGCTGAGATCAAGCAACGGTGCTTTGATCTCTACGCTTCCGGTTGGAAACAAGTTCGCATTGCCGAAGAACTCGGGGTAGGGGTCCACTCCATTTGTCGTTGGCTGCGCGATGCAAACAAGACGGTAAAGAATGGCGATACTGAGGAAGAGACTGGACCAGCACCGGAACCATTCCAAAAGAATCTGGAAGAGGTCGCCGCCACTATCATCGAGGACTCAAGACTTTCCGCACGCGATGAAGAGCAACAGGCTCTATTGGAAGTAGCGGAGAACCAAGCAAGCCCTTCCGATAAATATCAAGCCTACGTCGCGGCATCCGCAATTAAGATGCTACGGGACAATATGATGAATGTCAGAGGTCCGAGGACTGTGCGTGAACTATCTGAACTAGACCAACTAATCCGTCGCAACTTGGGCCTAAATCCTAAAGGCGGCAGCAATAGCGGTGGTGGTCTTTCAATCGACATCTCAATACTCAATAATGCCAAAGCAGCAAATGGCGGGTCGAGCGTCGTCGTCGAAGCGGAAGAAATCGAGTGACTCATACTTAAATCATTACTGGTATTTTATGAGTGATATACAAGTTATTATCGGAGTGGATAACGGCATAAGCGGTGGCCTCTGTGCCATCAGCGGCTTCCATGGACTACTTCTTGATTCGATTGCAATGCCCATCGAAGAAACAAACGGTAAGTCTGAGGTTTGTGTCAGAGGTGTTTTACACTGGCTAGACCAATTCTCACCGTTGAGTACTTTAATTGCGATTGAGGAACCACTCAAACACGCGAAGTCCTCTCAGGCAATGAGATCCATGAGCATCTCCTTCGGCAAAATCTTAGGCCTTTGCGAGACGGTTAAGTATCCAGTATACAGGGTGCAGGTTAAGGAGTGGCAAGATATTCAACTAGGCAAGTGTCTCGCAAAAGGGCAGACCAAAGTAAAAGCCCTTGCCATAGCCAATAACCTGTGGCCCGACGAGAATTGGCTTGCCACAAGCCGAAGCCGGACTCCTCATGACGGAATGATTGACGCAGCCTTAATTGCACACTACTATTTAAATTACAAAGTATGAATAGATTCTACATCATTGACGCGCTTACCGCAATCCTTGAGGATATTCTAAACTACCGTCTCACATTCCCCTTCCGTGCAGAGTTTGAAGCTTTCTTTGAGCCGGATGAGTTTGAGGTGTTTCAGGATATGGTGATGCAAGAGTTTGATCTTGAGGACATTACGATAATTGAATCTGCTGAGACATTCAATGAATTGATTGTTCTCCTAGAGGGTGAATTATTTTATTGAAAAATATTGACGGTCTGGCGTTTTTCAAGTAGTTGGTTGTTCGTAACACGAAACCAACCAGAACTATGAAATACGAACGAACAACCGCCGCCTACCGAAAGTCGCGGCGAGATGACGCCGACAGAGTAGATGCGCTATTAGCCGAATGCGAAAAAATGGAGGATGAGATTGACGAGCTGGGAAACGAAATCATCGGCTGGGAAAACAAATGGGGTTGCGCGATTGAGGTGGCGGCTAGGGCTGAAAATGCGCTGGATGAAGCGCGGGAGTCTTTAGCTCGATGCCAATTGCGTAACCGGACTCTAGCTGATGCGCTGGGCGAAATAATGCTGAGATGGGAGCGGACTAACGATGCGCTGTTTGCAGAACGCGCACTGGCGGATCGGTTGGCGTTGCGACTGCAACCACTACTGATCGCGACATGGCGGGAGACCCCACCCACTAAAGCAGAACTCGCCTTTGCCGCATGGGAGGAGGCGCGGAAGTGACACCCGAACAACAAAGAATCACCATCGCGGAAGCGTGTGGGTGGGAGCCTTGCGAGCCAAGAATTTTTAGTTGGCAGAAACTATCGCACGCGTTCAAAAAAGACGGAGCATACTATGGCGGGCTCAACTCAATTCCCGACTACTCCAACGACCTCAACGCGATGCACGAAGCAGAGAAGATGCTAACGGATCTAGATTTGTATCGAAGATTCCTCTACCTTGTCGTTCTTGAAGATCCATCAAATACGTCAAATGAGCCAGCGTGGGCAACCGCTACTCAACGCGCAGAAGCTTTCCTCCGCACCATCGGAAAGTGGAAAGGAGAGGGCGATGAGTAAACTATTATCACACGAAAAGACTTACCTTAAAAAGTTAATCACTCATATTCCTAATGACTGCGAAGGTCGGCATTGCTGCGTCCATAACCCATCCCAGCACCACATGAGGGAGTGGAAGATGAACTTCCGTTTCGATAAGGGTGTGATGGAGCGCATCTGTCCCGAGCATGGCGTAGGTCATCCTGATCCAGACGACGCTGCGTATTGGATTCGTGAAGGAAAACCAGAGATGACCATCCACGGCTGTTGCGGATGCTGCTTCAAAACACCCGACGTGAGTGACCAACAAACGCAATGCAGAGAACTAACAATACGTGATCTAGAAACCGAAGCTGGATTATTAAATAAAAATAATTTTGACAAACGTGTCAAATGGGTAAACGCTCTGCGCAACATTGTTGGCTTAAAGCTACCAAAGAATAAATCAGGTGTAGCACTAGTAAGTGACGTTGACTTGATTCTTGCATCAGATGAATATTGATTAGCTGCGTTAGAAAAAATAAAATAAGTGACCTAAATATGATAACCATGATTAAATTTAAACCATTCCCAAAAATGGCTCGCCTTCGTCGCGACTGTATGATCACCGAAAAGATCGACGGTACAAACGCAAGCATCTACATCGGGCCTTACGAACCTCTAGACTCAAACTGTATTGGAATACAATACACGGAAAGTGTTCCGTTGGGTATGTGGGTCGGCTCTCGAAATCGCTGGCTTACTTTGACAGATGATAACTTCGGCTTTGCCAGATGGGCTTATGACCACACGGCAGATCTATTCGGATTAGGTGAGGGACACCACTTCGGCGAGTGGTGGGGCAGCGGTATCCAGCGCAACTACGGCTTCAAGAACGGCGAGCGTTTCTTCTCGCTCTTCAATGCAGGACGATGGGTTGAACATGACAAGCCAACTTATGTGATAGAGAACTCAAACCCCACAGCCCCGCAGAAATTTACTGAGCACGCACCTGCTTGCTGCAAAGTGGTTCCTATTCTTTATGACGGTATTTTTGATACCGACATTGCACGGCTTACTATGTTCGATCTAAAGCGATTCGGTAGCGCAGCAGCCAAAGGATTCATGAACCCTGAA
>Ga0105097_10000064_pt1 | contig 37461 bp, 35 predicted proteins | sample PPLLak12cMay2015_FD_87035 | JGI IMG/M metagenome (GOLD analysis project Ga0105097, IMG submission 87035) | Freshwater sediment microbial communities from Prairie Pothole Lake near Jamestown, North Dakota, USA - PPLs Lake P7 Core (1) Depth... | ecosystem: Environmental > Aquatic > Freshwater >...
GAGACGACAATATCGGCGGCGATAGTGGCGCCGTTGTTGAGGCTGACCAGCACACCGCTGGCGGCCTTGTTCACGGCGGTCACCAGCGGGCCGAAATGGAATTTCGCACCCTTCGCCTCGAGCGCAGCCTGTACCGCCTTACCCGCGGCCTCGGGCAGCAGTGTGGGCAGGCAGTAACCCAACGGGTCCACCGCCTCCACTTCGAAACCGCCATTGATCAGGTCATTGGTAAATTCACAGCCGATCAGGCCGCCGCCGATAATACAGACCTTCCTGACATTGTTCTTGGCCACGGCGGTGCGGAAATCGTCGTAGTCGAGCAGATCATTGACCGAGTAGACCCGCTCCAGGGCATCCCCCTGCAGGGGCGGGCTGATAACCTCCGCGCCCACCGCGAGTACCAGTTTGCTGTAGTGGATGGCAGTCTGGGCATCGCCCACCTTGATCAGCTGCTGCGCGGTATCGATCTCGTTGACCCGGGTCATGGTCCAGACACTGGCCTTGAGCAACCGGGCCATACTGCCCGCGTCCAGCTGCGCCAGGTCGTTGGCGCTGTGGTTCTTGGTATAGCCGGTGGACAACATGGGCTTGGAGTAGGAGCGGCCGTCATCGGAGGTGATGAGGATCAGCGGCGTGCTGTCGTCGCATTTGCGAAACTCCTTGGCCAGCCCATAACCTGCAAGGCCGGTGCCCAGAATCACCACCGGTGCATGTACTTTATCGGCCACCGGTTCCTGGTGGTGCGGCGTTTCATCCAGCGGCGCCTCCTCCAGCAATTCGAAATCTTCCTTGCCCACCCCGCAGTCGGGACACAACCAGTCCTCGGGTACATCTTCCCACCGGGTACCGGGGGCAATGCCGTCATCCGGCCAGCCCAGTTTCTCATCGTAGATCAGGCCGCAGACGATACATTCATATTTGCTCATGTCGCTTCTCGCTTTGTTTTTCCGCCCGTCTGGCGGCACATTCCGCGACGCTCAAAGCATCGCTGTAGTCATTTCCGAGCGCGGAAACAGGGTCAAAATTTGGATCGCCACACTATAGGGTTGTGTAAAAATTGTGCAAGAACTTTGTACCGGCCCCCGCGGGAACCCGGGGTAGAAGCGGGCTTGCGTGCACCCGCCCGATCGCGCATCCTCTGGGCTTGTGCAGCCTGCAAAAGAGCCCGCGTTACCGTGCCAGAGCAACCCATCCCGCGCCCGATCCGCAGCGAGCCGCACTGGCGTGCGATGCAACTCTACACCGCTGCAGAATTGCCCTCGACCTGCCGCCACTGGTTGCTCGATGACAGCTCGCTCACGGTTCGCCTGATTGAACTGAACCTGGGGGAGTTCCGGGTACAGCGCCTGTACCAGGGCTGGCAGTTGCCCCTGCTGTCGGAGAGCAAGCTGCTGGAGGTGCCGGCCCGGCAGCGGGCACTGGTGCGGGAGGTCGGCCTGATGCTGGCCGGTCGTACCGTGGTGTTTGCGCGCAGCGTTTTTCCCATCGCCAGTCTGAGTGGCGACCTCACCCGTTTGCGCTATCTGCAAAACCGGTCGCTGGGGGCCATCCTGTTCAAACACCCGGGGATGCATCGCAGCCCGTTCGAGCTGGCAAGGATGGCCGGGGACAGTGACTACCTGCCACCGCAGCTGCAGCAGGACGTTCCCGCCTGGGGCAGGCGCTCGCGCTTTGTTATCGCTGGCCGCAGCCTGATGGTCAGTGAAGTCTTCCTGCAGGGCTTCACCCCGTGGACCGCCGGGCTGGCCGTGCACCGGGCCCAGCGGGGCAAGGTCGACGCTGCAATTGCGCCGCCAAAACAGTAAGCTTGGCCGTTTAAGGAGCAGGCACAGCGTCGCTCATGATCAATACCGCAAAACCCATGGCACTGCTGCAGTTGATCCGCTTTGACCGGCCGATCGGTACCCTGCTGCTGCTGTGGCCGACACTTTGGGCTTTGTGGATCGCCGCCGAGGGGGTGCCCGACATCGACCTGCTGGCGATTTTCATCGCCGGAACCTTCCTGACGCGCTCCGCCGGCTGCATCATCAACGATCTCGCTGATCGCCATGTAGACGGGGCGATAAAACGCACCAGCGGTCGCCCCCTGGTGACCGGGGCGGTCAGTGAGAAGGAGGCGATCATCCTGTTTTTCGCCCTCATGCTGCTGGCCTTCGTTCTGGTTTTGTCCACCAATACCCTGACTATCGGGCTCTCCCTGGTGGCCGTGGTACTGGCGTCCTCCTACCCCTTCATGAAACGCTACACTCACCTGCCGCAGCTGGTACTGGGCCTGGCGTTTTCCTGGGGAATCCCGATGGCCTTCGCCGCCCAGCGCAATGCGCTGCCCGCGGCGCTGTGGCTGGTTTTCCTGGGAAACTTCTGGTGGATTGTCGCCTATGACACCAAGTACGCGATGGTCGACCGGGATGACGATGTTTTGGCCGGGGTGAAATCCACCGCCATCCTGTTCGGCCGGCACGACCGCCTCATGGTGGCCATCCTGCAACTGTTGTGCCTGCTGACCCTGTATCTTGCGGGCCTCGCCTTTGAATTGGGTAGTTATTACATGCTCTCGCTCGGAGTGTCCGCCGCCCTGTTCGGCTACCAGCAGTACCTGATCCGCGGGCGTGAGCGCGATGCCTGCTTCAGGGCCTTCCTGCACAATAACTGGGTAGGCATGGCGATTTTTGCCGGCATCGTCCTGCACTACGGCAGCTGAGCAAAGACGCGCATGGCGATAACAGCGGAGTTCCTCAGCAGCCTGGAGCACATTCCTGCCGGGCAGTGGAACGCGATCACGGGTACCGATTACCCTTTCCTGCGCCATGAGTTCCTCTATGGCCTGGAGCAGACCGGCTGTGCCTGCGCTGAAACTGGCTGGCAGGGTTGCCACCTGCTGTTGCGCGATGCGGCCGGCGTGCTGGCGGTCATGCCTCTCTACCTGAAGTCACACTCCTACGGCGAATACGTATTCGACTGGTCCTGGGCGGACGCCTGGCAGCGCAGCGGGCTCCACTATTACCCGAAGCTCGTCAGCGCCATTCCCTTCACTCCCGCGACCGGTCCGCGCCTGTGTATGCGCGAGGGTGCGGACGCCGCGGCAACCTGGAATGCCGCCCTCGATGCGATCCGGGGCCTGGCGAACCAACGCGGCATCTCTTCATGGCACCTGCTGTTTCCCGAGCAGGACATTGCCCGTTCGCTGCTGGCGGCCGGCCTGCACCGGCGCACCGCCACCCAGTTCCACTGGTTCAACCGGGGTTACACCAGTTTCGATGACTTCCTGGCGGACTTCACCAGTCGCAAGCGCAAAAACCTGCGACGGGAACGCGCCCGCGTGGCGGAACAGGGCCTGACTCTGAGGACCCTGTGCGGCGCGGACATCGGCCCGCGGGAATGGCAGCAGTTCCACCACTTCTACCGCATGACGTACGCCAAGCGCAGCGGTCACGGCGGCTACCTCACCCGCGAGTTTTTCACCCAAACCGCACCGCGACTCGGCGAGCAGGTAATCATGGTGATGGCCTACCTGGAGGGCCGGGCGGTGGCCGGGGCATTGTATTTCCGCTCCCGCGATACGCTTTACGGGCGCTACTGGGGTTGCGAGCAGGAATACGACTGCCTGCATTTCGAGACCTGCTACTACCAGGGAATCGAATACTGCATCGCCCATGGCCTGCAGAAGTTTGATCCCGGCGCCCAGGGCGAACACAAAATCCAGCGCGGGTTTCGCCCCGTCCCCACCTGGTCGAACCACTGGATAGCCGACTCGCGCCTGGCCGCCGCGGTGGGCGATTTCACCCGCAGTGAAGAGCAGCACAGCGCGGCCTACCTGCGGGACGCGGCCACGCTGCTGCCGTTCAGGGAGACCGAAAATGAGACTTGAGCGCCGCCCGCTAGGCCGCCGCGGGCGGCGTGTCGCGAGTGAATACCAGCTCCCCGTCTGCGGACGCCGCCGCATTGAAACGGTAGCCGTCCGCCCTGAACTCCTGTAGCCCCCGGGGATCCTCGAGCTGCCGGTCGATGATAAAGCGGGCCATCTGGCCGCGCGCTTTCTTGGCGAAGAAGCTGATGACTTTGTACTTGCCGCCCTTGAGATCCCTGAAAACGGGCGTGACGATCCCGGCGTTCAGCGCACGCGGCCTGATGGCCTGGAAATACTCGTCAGAGGCGAGATTTACCAGCACCTTGGATCCCGCTTTCTTCAGCTCGCGGTTGAGCTCGCCCGTGATCGATTCGCCCCAGAACTGGTAGAGGTTGCCGCCGCCGCGGTTGGCAAATTTCAATCCCATCTCCAGGCGGTAGGGTTGGATCAGGTCCAGCGGGCGCAGGATGCCGTAGAGCCCGGAAAGAATCCGCAGGTGCTGCTGGGCGTAACCGAGCTGACCCTCGTCGAGGCTGTCGGCATCCAGCCCGTTGTAGACCTCGCCCCGAAATGCGAACAGCGCCTGCCTCGCGTTGCCCAGGCTGAACGGCAGCTGCCAGTCCCGGAAGCGCCCATGGTTTAACGCGGCGATTTTTTCACTCACTCCCATCAGCACGCGGATCTCACCGGGGCTGAGGGCGCGCGCGTCTTCCACCAGCTGCGCAGAGCGCTCCAGGAAACGCGGCCTGGTTGCCCTGCGAGTGCGTGGCGGAGTCTCAAAATCCAGGGTTTTGGCCGGGGAAATGACCGTCAACATCGGGTTGATTCCGTGTCAGTAAGGTGGGCGGAATTGCGTTTCTCGCAAGGCAGTTTGCTATGGTACTCTGCCGCACAATAATCAAAAAGACTTAACCATCATGCCTGTACTGCGCGCCCTGGTGCATTACATAGACACTTTCACCGAGCACAGCGGCCGCCTGCTCGCGTGGCTGGTCGTCGCGATGGCGCTGTTGACTACCGTTATCGTGGTTATGCGCTACGGCTTCAATGTGGGCTCGATGATGGGCCAGGAGGCCGTCATCTATATGCATGGCAGCCTGTTCATGCTGGGCTCGGCCTATGCGCTGAAAAGCGGCGCCCATGTGCGGGTGGATATTTTCTATCGCAATTTCAGCCCCCGCGCCCAGGCCTGGGTAAACAGCCTCGGCGGTATCGTGTTTCTGATGCCACTGTGCGCCTTCATCGGCTTGTCCAGCTGGAACTATGTCAGCGAATCCTGGATTGTCCGCGAAACATCATCCCAGCCCGGGGGTATTCCCGCAGTTTTCCTCCTGAAGAGCATCATTCCGCTGATGGCATTCAACCTGTTCCTGCAGGGACTGGCGGAGACCCTGCGCAGCGCCATATCACTGGTTAGCGGGCGCGAAGCCTGATGGACTACATCTCCCTGTACATGTTCCTGGCAGTCTGCCTCCTGCTGATGCTGGGCTACCCGGTCGCTTTCACCCTCGCCGGGACCGCGCTGGGTTTTGCTGCCGCCGGAATAATCGCGGGACAGTTCGATGCCGGTTTTCTCGCCGCACTCCCGGGCAGGATATTCGGCACCATCAGCAACGACACCCTGATCGCCGTCCCACTGTTCATCCTCATGGGCGTTGTCCTGGAGAAATCCCGGGTGGCGGAAGAATTGCTCGGCAGCATGGCGAAGCTGTTCGGTACCATGCGCGGCGGCCTGGGTATTTCCGTGGTGGTGGTCGGCATGCTGCTGGCCGCCAGCACCGGGATCGTCGGCGCCACCGTGGTGACCATGGGCCTGCTTTCGCTGCCCAGCATGCTGAACGCCGGTTACCGTCCATCCCTGGCCGCGGGCACCATCTGCGCCACCGGAACACTGGGCCAGATCATTCCGCCATCCATCGTTCTGGTGCTGCTGGGGGATATTCTTTCCAACGCCTACCAGCGGGCCCAGCTGAACATGAACGTGCTCACGCCGCAGACCATCTCGGTGGGAGACCTCTTCGTGGGGGCGCTGATACCCGGGCTGATGCTGGTGGCCATGTATATCCTCTACCTGGTGGTGTATGCCAGGCTGAAACCCGATGCAGCCCCTGCCGCAAAAGTAGACCACGCCACTCTCGCTGAGGTCATGTGGGGACTGTTGCCGCCGCTGGGGCTGATCGTGGTGGTGCTGGGGTCCATTCTGTCAGGTGCCGCCACCCCCACCGAGGCTGCGGGCATCGGCGCCACCGGTGCGCTGGCGCTGGCATACTGGAAGCGCCAGATGAACATCGCACGGTTGCGGGAGAGCGCGATCAGCACCATGGAAATCACGGCCATGGTGTTCCTGATCCTCATCGGCGCCGCCGTGTTTACCCTTGTGTTTCGCGGCTTCGGCGGCGAGGAGCTGGTCCACCACTTCTTCGCATCGCTGCCCGGCGGCGCGACCAGCGCCATACTGGTGGTGATGGTGGTCATATTCCTGCTGGGTTTCATCCTGGATTTCATCGAGATCACGTTTGTCGTGGTGCCGATCGTGGGCCCGATCCTGTTGACCATGGGTGTGGACCCCCTCTGGCTCGGGATCATGATCGCCATGAACCTGCAGACATCCTTCCTCACACCGCCTTTCGGCTTCGCCCTGTTCTACCTGCGCGGCGTGGCCCCTCCCGAGGTGACAACCGGCGCTATCTACCGGGGAGTTGTTCCCTTTATACTGATACAGGTTCTGGCCATGGCGGTTCTGTGGGTCTGGCCTGCCCTGGCCACATGGCTGCCGGCGCTGCTGAAGCAGTAGCCCGCACCGCCTCCTCGATTTTCAAACAACCGGACCCCAGACCATGAGTGACATCGACGACGCACCAGTCCCCCAGGGCGAACTCGCACTGCAGACAGTGGCGATGCCCAAGGACACCAACGCCAGCGGGGATATCTTCGGTGGCTGGCTGCTGTCGCAGATGGATATCGCCGGGATGATCACCGCCAGTGAAGTGGCCCGGGGCCGGGTCGCCACGGTGGCGGTTGACGGCATGGCATTCCTGACCCCGGTACATGTCGGCGCGGTAGTGTCCTGCTACTGCGATGTGCTGGAGCTTGGCCGCAGCTCTATCAGGATCATGGTAGAGGTGTGGATCAACTCGCCCCACGATGGCGAACCCCTCAAGGTGACCGAGGGCGAGTTTGTGTTCGTCGCCATCGACGAGTCGGGCCGCACCCGGGCGATCAAGAACTGAGCTATTGTTGCCGCTCCGGGGGGGCATCGATCACCACGTCCCTGGCGTTGATATAGGCCTGCTCGGAAATGTGGTGGTAGGCGCGCACCCCGTCGAAGAACTTCTGGTAGGACGCGTGAACTTTCGCCGCCATCGGGTCCTCTGCCACCAGTTTCTGCATCACCGTTTCACTGCCACGGTACAGGGCCAGCAGTACCTCGTCGGGCAGGCGCCGTAACTGCACCCCGTGATTCTTCACCAGGTCTTCGAGTGCGGCGTTGTTGCGGGCGGTGAATTCGTCCAGCATGTCCTGGTTCACAGCCCTGGCGGCATAGGTCACTATCGCCTGTAAGTCCGCTGGCAGCGCCTCGAAGGAATTCCTGTTGATAATGAATTCGAGCATGGAACCCGGCTCATGCCAGCCGGGGTAATAGTAATACCTGGCGACCTCGTGCAGCCCGAAGGCCAGGTCATTGTACGGTCCAACCCACTCGGCGGCGTCGATCACCCCCGTCTGCAGCGAGGTATAGAGTTCGCCGCCGGGTATGCGCACCGCGGTACCTCCCGCCTCGGCGAACACATCACCGGCAAGGCCGGGGATACGCATTTTCAGCGCCTGTAAGTCCGCGACCGAGTTGAGTTCCCGGTTGAACCAGCCGGCCATCTGCACGCCGGAACTGCCGCCCGCAAAGGGAATGATGTTGAAGGGCGCATAGGCCTCACGCCAGAGTTCGAGGCCGCCGCCATAATGCAGCCAGCCATTCATTTCCTGGGCGTTCATGCCGAACGGTATCGCGGTGAAAAAGACCGAGGAGGGCACCTTGCCTTTCCAGTAATATGCAGCTCCGTGGCCCGCGTCCGCCACGCCCTGGGACACCGCATCAAAAATTTCGAAGGGAGGGACGATCTCCCCGGCACCGTAAACATGAATCTTGAGCCGACCCCCGCTCATTTCATCGACATAACGCGCAAAGTTTTCAGGGCCGGCCCCCAGCCCGGGAAAATTTTTCGGCCAGGTGGTCACCAGCTTCCACTGGTACTGCCCGGCCTCCAGGGCCGGACCTGCTGCCACGCTTTTACCTGCCGCGGCTCGCCCTGTCGCCCATAGGGCGATGACCAGCACCAGTGCCGCCACCAGTGCGAGAATAATGAATGGGGTATAGCGCTGTTCTGTAGTGGCTGCCGCCATGACCTGTTCCTTTTTATCCGGCCGTGATTACATCAGTTGTAAATTGGCGTACTGCAGCACCAGCCACTTGCTGCCATCGGTATCGAAATTGACCTGCACCCTGGCGCTGGCGCCGCGCCCCTCAAAGTTTAACACCACCCCCTCGCCAAATATCTGGTGGTAGACCTGCTGGCCGAGGTTGAGTTCAGTGCCGGGCACCCGCGCCTGCATGATGCTGCTCACAGGCTGGACAATACTGGCGCGCAAGCGCACCTCCTGGATCAATTCGGCGGGAATTTCCCGAATAAAACGCGAGGGCGTATTGAGGGTTTCGCTGCCGTGCAGGCGGCGGCTCTCGGCGTAGGTAACAACCAGCTTTTGCATTGCGCGGGTTATGCCGACGTAACACAGGCGGCGCTCCTCCTCGAGGCGGCCCGGCTCCTCGATGGACATGCGGTGGGGAAACAGGTTTTCCTCCATTCCCGCCAGGAACACCAGCGGGAACTCCAGGCCCTTGGCGGAGTGCAGGGTCATGAGCTGCACGCTGTCCTCATGCTCGTCCGCCTGCGCGTCTCCTGCATCCAGCGCCGCGCTGTCCAGGAACTGCTGCAGCGGCGACAGCTCGCCGTCCTCGGCAACAAACTGCTTTGCGGCGCTGACCAGCTCCTCGAGGTTTTCTACCCGGGCCTGGCCCTTTTCACCCTTTTCCTTGCGGTAATACTCGATCAATGACGATCCCTGCACGACCTGTTCAACTATGTCCTCGAGCGACAGTTCGTCCGTTCCGGTGTCGAGCTCGTTGATCAGCGCTGCAAAGCCTTCCAGTGCGCCCAGGGCCCGCGCGGGCAGCAGTTTCTCGGCAATCGCCGCGGCGATCGCCTGCCACAGGGAGATCTGCCGGCTGCGGGCGCAATCGCGCAGGACATCCAGGGTCTTGTCGCCGATACCGCGCGGGGGTGTATTGATAACCCGTTCCACCGCGGCGTCATCGCCCCTGCTGATGATCAGGCGCAAGTAGGCGAGGGCGGTGCGTATTTCCATGCGCTCGTAGAAGCGCTGGCCCCCATAGATGCGGTAGGGCATCCCGGCGCGAATCAACGCCTCTTCCAGCACCCTGGACTGGGCGTTGGAACGGTAGAGGATGGCGGCGGAAGCCCGGTTGTTCCCCGCCCCGGTCCAGCGCTCGATCTGCTCCACGATGTAGCGCGCCTCGTCCTGCTCGTTGAAGCCCGCGTAGAGGGTGATGGGTTCCCCGGACTCACCGGCGGTCCACAACTCCTTGCCGAGTCGGCCCTGGTTAAAGGCGATGACGCCATTGGCGGCCCGCAGGATGGTCTGGCTGGAACGGTAGTTCTGTTCAAGTCGCACGGTACGCGTTGCGGCAAAATCCTGGGTGAAGCGCTGGATATTCTCGATTTTCGCGCCGCGCCAGCCGTATATCGATTGATCATCATCACCGACGGCGACCACCGGTATATGCTTGCCGGCAAGCACCCGCAGCCAGGCGTACTGGATAGTGTTGGTGTCCTGGAATTCATCCACCAGGATCTGGCGGAAGCGGCCCTGGTAATGCTGCAGGATCTCGGGGCTATGCAGCCACAGCTCGTGTGCCCGCAACAACAGCTCCGCGAAGTCCACCATGCCGCCGCGCTCGCAGGCCTGCTCGTAGGCGCGATAGACCTGCAGCATGGTGTGGACAAAAAGGTCGCCCGGCGGCGGCTCGATATGCGCCGCGCGCAGGCCCTCGTCCTTTTGCGCGTTGATGTACCACTGCGCCTGCCTGGGGGGCCAGCGGGACTCGTCCAGCTCCAGCTCACGGCACACCCGTTTGACCAGGCGCAACTGGTCGTCGCTGTCCAGTATCTGGAAGTTCTGTGGCAGGCCGGCCTCTTTCCAGTGCGCCTTCAGCAGGCGATGGGCCAGGCCGTGGAAGGTCCCCACCCACATACCGTGAGCGGAAATCTGCAGCATTTCCTCGATGCGGCCTCGCATTTCCCGGGCCGCCTTGTTGGTAAAGGTCACCGCGAGAATGGACCAGGGAGAAAAACCCTCGGCCCGCACCAGCCAGGCGATGCGATGCACGAGCACCCGGGTTTTGCCACTGCCGGCGCCGGCCAGTACCAGCATGTTCTGGTTATCCGCAGCTACGGCATCGCGCTGGGCGTCGTTGAGGGGGGAGAGAATATCGGATACATCCATGCCGGCATTCTAACCAAATTGGCGCCGGGCAACACGAACTGGAGCGCCTCTTCGCAGTCTCTTCACAGTCTCCTCACAGGGTAGGGCAATCGCGAGACGGGTCTGCTACTATTTGGCGGATTTTCGCCAATCCACAGGCCGCAGCCCGCTATGACCGACGACGACACCCGCGCAAAACCCGCGTTCTCCAGAACGGATCCGCTGGATTCTGCGCCTGGCGATCAGCGCAGGGAGCCGGTGTTTACCGACTTCGACGAAGACGAGGATTACGAGGAGTCCGAACGGGATACCGACTATGCCTCCGGCTACGGGGAAGAATCCGACGACGAGGACGATCTGGAGCCACTGGAGGGGGACGATGCCGACATACTCTCCTCCAATTGGCAGGTGCTGGGCGCTGCCGCAGGGGCCACCGGTCGGTCGCGCGACAGCCGCCGTAACCCCTGGGACGTGGAAGACTCCTCCAACCCTGAAGAGCGGGAGATACGGGCTGTCGGGAGTTTCAGCGCCGAACCCGAGCGGGAGCCCTTCGACGAGGAGGATGAGTACGAAGAAGATCCGGACGAAGACTGGGACGAGGAAGAGGCCGATCCGGACGACGATGCGGATGACTATGAGCCTGAGGAAAAGGACAGCAATCGGAGCTGGCCCATGGGCATGGTCATTGTCGGGCTGGTGGCCCTGGGGCTGCTGGTTGCCGGTGGCTACGGCGTGATCCAGCAGCGCGCGGCCGCCGAGGCGGAAATCCGCCAGCTGCAGGCAAGCCTGGCGACCTCGGCCAGTCCCGCCGAGGTCGCGGCCAGCAGGGAAGCCGTGCGGGAAATGGAGCAGCGCAGCCTCAAGGAACAGGCCACCATAGAAACCCTGACCCTGGAAAACAGGCGCCTGAGCGACACGGCGGCGGGCCTTGAGCAGCAGCTGGAAGCCCTGCAGGCCGCCGCGGCCAAACCGGTTCCGCCCAAGCCAGCGGCCGCCGCCAAACCGGCGCGCGCTGCATCTGCAAGCTCCGGGGCCGCAGCTCCGCAGGCCAACGCCGCTGGCGGCGCCGCGAGCGGAAACTGGTTCGTGAACTTCAGTTCGTACAGCCAGCGCAGCGTTGCCGATAGCTGGGCGAAAAAGCTGGCGCCCTCCTCCGGAAAAGCCGTGGTTCTCCCCGTCACCCGGGATGGCCAGACGCTTTACCGGGTGCGCGTCGTGGGTTTGGCAAACCGTGCCCAGGCACAGGAAGTTGCCGGCCAGCTGCAGGCGGCCCACAAGCTGCCTGCACTTTGGGTGGACCGGGAATAGTTTACGCGGGCGCTCTTGGCAGGAGTGGCCTGTCCTGTTACTGTTTTGCCGTCATTTCTAAGAGGATATCGGTATGAAGAGCTGGAAATTTGTCGTTCTGGGCCTGGCACTGGGAAGCGCTGCGAGCATGGCGCAGGATTGTGTGGCGCCAACTGCGCCACAAATACCGGATGGCGAGAAGTCCAGCCTGGAGCAGATGCTCGCCGCACAGAAGGCGGTCAAGGAGTTCCAGACGGCGAACCTGGCCTACATGAGCTGTCTTGAGCCCTCGGTCAACACCGCCGAGGCCGCGGCCAAGGACGCCGCAACCAAGGTTGCAGAGAAGGCTGCCGGTGCTGAAGACGCCCTGAAGGCGGCCAATGCTGAACTCCTGAAAGCACAGGAAACCTACAATGCTGCGGTTTCCATGGAAGAAGAAGTGGCCGGAAAATTCAATACCGAAATCCGCGACTACAAGGCCGCCAACCCCGGCTGATCCCCGCACCCTGTGCTTCGCCCCGGGATGACGCCGTCACGGGGTGATTTTTAGTACCTACGAATCTACCCTGACCAGCCCGCCAGCGGGCCCCAGGGGGATTTCGTGAAGGCCACCGCCACAATATAGGCGGCGACCAGCAGCGCCATGCCGCAGGCGATCACGCGAACCCGACGGGTTTTGCCGAAGCGAAACGCCACCATACCCAGGCCGATGTAGCACAGCAGGGCGGCAATTTTTGCGCTCAGCCAGGCAAGCTCGAAGGGGTTGGCCTGTAATACCACCAGCATGCCGATGGCGGAAGCCAACAACAGGGTGTCCAGGATGTGGGGCAGGACTCGGGCGGGGCGCGAGCGCAGGCGCGGATTGCCGGTGAGCATCCAGTAGCCGCGCAGGGCGAAGCCGCTGATCGAGAGCAGTGCGCTGCCCGCGTGCAGGAGTTTCAGCCACTCAAACGGCATCACTCCACCGTGACGGACTTCGCCAGATTGCGCGGTTTGTCCACATCCGTGCCCTTTTGCACGGCGACGTGGTAGGAAAGCAGCTGCAGTGCCACGGTATACACGATGGGCTTGATGACTTCGGGGCAGTGGGGCATGGGCAGTACCTGCATCCGCGGCTCACTGCTGAAGCCCGCCTGGTTATCGGCGAATACAAACAGCTCGCCGCCCCGGGAACGCACCTCTTCCAGGTTGGATTTCAGTTTCTCCAGCAGGTCATTACTGGGGGCCACCGCCACCACCGGCATATCATCATCGACCAGGGCCAGCGGGCCGTGCTTGAGTTCCCCCGCCGGATACGCTTCGGCGTGGATATAGGAAATTTCCTTGAGCTTGAGAGCGCCCTCCATGGCGATCGGGTACTGGATGCCCCGGCCCAGGTACAGGGCGTGGCGCTTGGAGATAAAAGCCTCCGAGAGCCGCTCGATGGCGTCGTTGAGCTCCAGTGTCTCCTGCACGTATTCGGGCAGTGCCTGCAGTGCGGTAATCACTTCGAGCTGTTTTGCCTCACTCATCGCACCGCGCCGCCCCAGGGCGAGGGTCAGCAGCAACAGGCCCACCAGCTGGGTGGTAAATGCCTTGGTGGAGGCGACGCCAATCTCCATCCCCGCCTTGGTCAGGAACACCAGGTCGCTGTCGCGCACCAGGGAGCTATTGGCCACGTTGGATATCACCAGGGATGCGACAAACTCACCCGCACCCGCATTGCGCAATGCCGCCAGGCTGTCCGCAGTCTCGCCGGACTGGGAAACCGTGACCAGCAGCGTGCCCGCCGGCGTCACCCGCTTGCGATAGCGGAACTCCGAGGCGACCTCCACGTGACAGGGAATACCCGCCAGTTCCTCCAGCCAATAGCGCGCCACCATACCGGCATGGAAGCTGGTGCCACAGGCCACAATCTGCACCGCCTTTACCCGGTCGAAAACCGCTGCCGCGCCGGCGCCGAAACAATCGTCCACGCCCGGGGAAGCTGCCAGCTGGGCAAACGTCGCCGCCAGGGCCCGCGGTTGTTCGTGAATTTCCTTCAGCATGTAATGGTCGAAGCCGCCCAGGTCCGCAACCTCCACCGCCTCGGAGATGAGGCTGCGCTTGCGCTCCACCGGGTTGCGAGCAGCGTCATAGATCTGCAGGCTTGAAGGCGATATCAACGCCACGTCACCCTCTTCCAGGAAGATGAAACGATCCGTCACCTGGCGCAGGGCAAGCTGGTCCGAGGCCAGGAAGTTTTCACCAATGCCGATGCCGATCACCAGGGGGCTGCCCCGGCGTGCAGCCACCACCTGGTCGGGGTGCTGTGTATCCACGGCCGCCAGGGCGTAGGCGCCCTCCAACCGTTGCACCGTGTCCTGCATGGCCGCCAGCAGGGAGTGGCCTGCGGCCAGGGCCCGGTGCATCAGGTGCACCACCACTTCCGTGTCCGTCGCGGACGAAAATTCATAGCCCTGGGCCTGCAGTTCCCGCCGCAGGGCCGCGTGGTTCTCAATGATCCCGTTGTGCACGAGGGCGATACGCTCCCCGGAGATGTGGGGATGGGCATTTGCCCCGGATGGCTCGCCGTGGGTAGCCCAGCGGGTGTGCGCAATGCCGGTACAGCCGAAGTAAGGCCGCAGTTTCTGGGCCTTCTCCAGCTCGCAGACTTTGCCCTGTTGCTTGTGCAGCTGCAGGTTGTGTTCATTGTCGATCAGCGCCATGCCGGCGGAGTCGTAGCCGCGGTATTCCAGCCGACGCAACCCTTCCAGCAAAATCTCCGATACTTCCCGCCGCGTCGCAGCGGCCACGATGCCACACATAATCAGTCCTCGGTTTTCTGCTTGCCGGGCCGCTGCCAGCCCTCGATATTGCGCTGGCGGGCGCGACTGACGGCCAGCTCGCGCGCGCCAACCGACTTGGTCACAGTGGAGCCCGCCGCGATAAATCCGCCCTCGGCGATCTGCAGCGGTGCCACCAGGGTGCTGTTGGAGCCGACGAATACGCCGGCACCAATTTCCGTTTTATGTTTGTTGACCCCGTCGTAGTTGCAGGTGATGGTGCCGGCGCCGATGTTCGAGTGGTCACCCACGACACAGTCGCCGATATAACTCAGGTGGTTCACCTTGCTGCCCACACCGATGTCCGCTTTCTTGGTTTCAACGAAGTTGCCAACCCGGGCGCCCTCGGCCAGCACCGTGCCCGGGCGCAGCCTGGCAAAGGGCCCCACCTGGCAGCCCGCGCCCACCCGTGTCTGCTGCAAGTGACTCATGGCGTGGATAGTGGCGCCCGCCGCCACAGTCACATCCTGCAACACGCAGTTGGGGCCGATCACCACCCCGTCGCCCAGGCTCACCCGGCCCTCGAAGACCACGTTGACGTCGATGCTGACATCCTGCCCGCAGGACAAGGCGCCACGGATATCCAGGCGATTGATATCCGCCACGGCGACCCCGGCTCGCAGCAGGGCCTCGGCCTGGCGTCGCTGGTACTCGCGCTCGAGCTGGTTGAGCTGGACCCGGTCGTTCACCCCGAGCACCTCCAGTTCCGAAGCCGCCAGGCAGGAGGCCACCGTCCTGCCCCGGGCCACCGCCAGACTGAGAATATCGGGCAGGTAGTACTCGCCCTGTTTGTTGTTGTTGCCCACCTGCGGCAGGTATTCCATCAGGTCCCGCGCCGGGGCGGCCAGCAGGCCGGTGTTGATTTCGGTGATCTGCCGCTGCTGCTCGCTGGCATCCTTGTGTTCCACCACGCCCACCAGTGCTCCCGCGGCATTGCGCAGTATTCGGCCGTAACCGGAGGGGTCGGCCACTCGCGCCGTCAGCAGTGCCGGGCCGGTTGCGGCCTGGGCGACCAACTCCACCAGGGTCTCACGGCCAACCAGGGGCACATCACCGTAGAGCACCAGCACCGTGCTGTCAGCGCAAAGCGCGGGGACCGCTTGCAGCACGCCGTGGCCGGTACCGAGTTGTTCGTGCTGGATCACCCAGTTGACCGGGAAATCCGCCAGTTGATCCCGGACCCGCTCGGCACCGTGTCCGATGACCACATGCACCGAGTGCGGCTGCAGGGAGAGCGCCGTTGCTATCACGTGCTCCAGCAAGGGCCGCCCGGCCAACAGGTGCAGTACTTTCGGCAGGCTGGATTTCATCCTCGTGCCCTGCCCGGCAGCAAGGATGATTACTTCTAGCTTCATAGTCGGGTAACCGGTTTATTGTGCCTTTCGGGAGCCGGGAATTGCGCGCGCGGCGCGGCAAAGAAGGCCCGAAGCGGACATGATAGACGGCAACGCCGGCCATAGTACGCCATTTGTGATTATTTTTGTCCAAACTGTGAACCGCGCTGCACCTGGTTCGCGCTGAAGTTTCCGGGGAGAAAAACAAAAAACCCCGGCAGGACCGGGGTTTCGCGCTGGGTGGGTGGGGCCGACCTCAGCCGCGCCCTGCCCGGTTGCGCATTTTGCGCAGGGTGGCCAGCTGCGCGGCGGCTTCCGCCAGCTGGGCAGATGCCCGACCATAGTCGAAATCCCCGCTCTGGTTGGCCAAGGCGTGTTCGGCATGCTTGCGAGCTTCCTCGGCCGCAGCCTCGTCGACATCGGTGGCGCGAATCGCCGTGTCGGCGAGCACAGAAATCACGCCCGGCTGGACCTCAAGGAAACCACCGGAAACGTAGTAAATCTGCTCCTCGCCGTTTTGCGCGACGACACGAATAGGGCCCGGCTTGAGTGAGGTGAGCAACGGCGCGTGGCCGTAGGTCACGCCCAGCTCACCCAGATCCCCGGTAGCCACCAGCATTTCCACCAGGCCGGAGAAAATCTGCTCCTCGGCACTGACGATGTCGCAGTGTATTGTCATGGCCATGGTACGGCCTCCCTAACGGCTCTTACTTCAGCTTCTTGGCTTTCTCGACGACTTCTTCGATGCTGCCAACCATGTAAAACGCCTGCTCCGGCAGATGATCGTATTCGCCGGCCAGGATACCGTTGAAACCGGCAATCGTTTCTTTCAGCGACACATACTTGCCCGGGGAACCGGTAAACACTTCCGCCACGTGGAAAGGCTGTGACAGGAAGCGTTCGATCTTGCGCGCGCGGTTGACGGTCAACTTGTCTTCCTCTGACAGTTCGTCCATACCCAGGATCGCGATGATATCCTTGAGCTCCTTGTAGCGCTGCAGCACCGACTGTACGCCGCGGGCAGTGGTGTAGTGATCGTTGCCGATAATCAGCGGGTCGAGCTGGCGCGAGGTGGAATCCAGCGGATCCACCGCGGGGTAAATCCCCTTGGCCGCGATATCCCGGCTCAGCACCACGGTGGAGTCGAGGTGCGCAAAGGTGGTCGCGGGAGACGGGTCGGTCAAGTCGTCCGCCGGTACGTATACCGCCTGGATCGAGGTGATGGATCCGACCTTGGTGGAGGTAATCCGCTCCTGCAGAACACCCATCTCTTCCGCCAGCGTCGGCTGGTAGCCCACAGCGGAAGGCATACGACCCAGCAGCGCCGAGACTTCAGTACCAGCAAGGGTGTAGCGATAGATGTTGTCGATGAACAGCAGTACGTCGCGGCCTTCGTCGCGGAATTTTTCCGCCATGGTCAGGCCGGTGAGCGCCACCCGCAGGCGGTTGCCCGGGGGCTCGTTCATCTGGCCGTACACCATCGCCACCTTGGAGTTGCTCAGGTTCTTGATGTCGACAACCTTGGACTCCTGCATCTCGAAATAGAAATCGTTACCCTCGCGAGTACGTTCGCCTACCCCGGCGAATACCGACAGGCCCGAGTGCGCGGTTGCGATGTTGTTGATCAACTCCATCATGTTCACGGTCTTGCCGACCCCGGCGCCGCCGAACAGACCGACCTTGCCACCCTTGGCAAAGGGGCAAACCAGGTCAATTACCTTGATACCCGTTTCCAACAGCTCCTCGGAGGCAGCCAGCTCCTCGTAGGTCGGTGCCTTGCGATGAATAGAGGCCCGCTCCTTTTCACCGATGGGGCCCAGCTCATCGATGGGGTTGCCCAGCACATCCATGATGCGACCCAGAGTCTCGACGCCCACGGGCACCGAGATCGGATCGCCGGTGTTTTCCACGGCCAGGCCGCGGCTGACGCCTTCGGACGAACCCATGGCAATTGTCCGCACCACGCCGTCACCCAGCTGCTGCTGCACTTCCAGGGTAAGGCCTTTCTTGGGGACTATCAGTGCATCGTATACCTTCGGCACCACATCGCGTGGAAACTCCACGTCGATAACGGCGCCGATAATTTGTACGATTCGCCCGCTGCTCATGTTCGGATCCTCTAGATCAAAGTTCAGTTCTGTTCGGCCCGGCCACAACGCTGCTGCGCTGCTTGCCGGGGCATGGTTTCTTCCCCGCGACGGGGTGGCGACAGGCTCAGCCTATGGCCGCGGCGCCGCCGACAATTTCTGACAGCTCCTGGGTAATCGCTGCCTGGCGGGCCTTGTTGTAAATCAACTGCAGGTCGCTGATGATCTCCCCGGCGTTCTCCGATGCATTCTTCATCGCCAGCATCCGCGCCGCCTGTTCGCAGGCGCCGTTTTCGACCACAGCCTGGTAAACCTGGGACTCGATGTAGCGGGTCAGCAGTTTTTCCAGCAGGTCTTTGGCATCGGGTTCGTAAATGTAATCCCAGTGATGCTTCATCTCGGCGCTGTCATGGGCCGGCAAAGGCAACAACTGCTGCAGCGTCGGGTTCTGCGTCATGGTATTGACGAACTCGTTGCTGACCAGGAACAGGCGGTCGATGCGGCCCTGGGCATACGCATCCAGCATCGCTTTCACGCCGCCGATGAGGTCGGCTACCGCTGGTTCCTCGCCGATATCGCGTACCGCCGCGGTGACATTGCCGCCATAGGCCTTGAAGAACGCCGCCGCCTTGCTGCCGATCAGGGACAATTCGATGGGGATGCCCTGGTCTGCCCACTGTCTCATCGAGCGCACGGTATGCTTGAGCAGGTTTATGTTCAGGCCGCCGCACAGGCCCCGGTCAGTGGAGACGACGATATAGCCAACTTTCCTGACCTCACGCTCCTGCATATACATGTGCTTGTACTCGGGGGCGGCATTGGCGATATGGCCCACTACCGCCCGGATCCGCCGGGCGTAAGGTTTGCCGCGCGCCATGCGCTCCTGGGCCCTGCGCATTTTACTGGCCGCGACCATCTGCATCGCGCTGGTGATCTTCTGCGTGCTGCGGATGCTGGAGATCTTGGTGCGAATTTCCTTTCCGGCTGCCATCTACTGGTCCTCGGCCTTACCAGGTCTGGGTTTTCTTGAAGGTCTCGAGCGCCGACCTGAAGGAGGTTTCGATCTCCTCGCTATAGTCCCCGGTCGCCACGATACGGTTCATGAGTTCGCCGTGCTCTGCGTGCATATAGGACAATAGCGCCTGTTCGAACGCTCCGATCTTGTTGACCGGAATTTCCTTGAGGTGGCCTTCGTTGGCGGCGTAGAGCATCAGGCCCATTTCGGCGATGCTCTGGGGCGAGTACTGCTTCTGCTTCATCAGCTCGGTTACCCGCTCGCCGTGATCCAGCTGCGACTTGGTGGCGTCATCCAGGTCAGAGGCAAACTGGGAGAACGCCGCCAGTTCGCGGTACTGTGCGAGGGCCGTACGAATACCGCCGGACAGCTTCTTCATGATCTTGGTCTGGGCGGCGCCGCCCACCCGGGATACGGAAATACCCGCGTTCATCGCCGGGCGGACACCCGCGTTGAACATACTGGCTTCCAGGAAGATCTGGCCGTCGGTGATAGAGATCACGTTGGTGGGAACGAACGCGGATACGTCGCCGGCCTGCGTCTCAATCACCGGCAGGGCGGTAAGCGAACCGGTCTTACCCTTGACTTCACCCTTGGTGAACTGCTCGACGTAGTCGGCATTGACTCGTGCCGCACGCTCCAGCAAGCGTGAGTGCAGGTAGAAAACGTCGCCGGGATAGGCTTCACGACCGGGCGGGCGACGCAGCAACAGGGAGATCTGGCGATACGCCCAGGCCTGCTTGGTGAGGTCATCGTAGATGATCAGGGCGTCTTCGCCGCGATCGCGATAGTACTCGCCCATGGTGCAACCCGCGAACGGCGCGAGGTACTGCATGGCCGCGGGGTCGGACGCGGTGGCGGCGACCACGATGGTGTGCGCCATGGCGCCGTGTTCTTCCAGCTTGCGCACCACGGCAGCCACAGACGATGCCTTCTGGCCGATGGCGACGTAGATACACTTAATGCCGGAGCCTTTCTGGTTGATGATGGCGTCAACGGCGATGGCGGTTTTACCAATCTGGCGGTCGCCGATAATCAACTCACGCTGGCCGCGGCCGATCGGCACCATCGCGTCGATGGCCTTGAGGCCGATCTGTACCGGCTGGTCTACCGACTGGCGGGCAATAACACCGGGCGCCACCTTTTCCAGGGCATCGGTCATCGCCGCCTTGATCGGGCCCTTGCCGTCGATCGGGTTCCCCAGGGCATCGACCACACGGCCCTGCAGTTCCGGACCCACCGGCACTTCCAGGATGCGACCGGTGCAGGTGCAGGACTGGCCCTCGGCCAGGCCCTTGTAGTCGCCCAATACGATGGCACCTACGGAGTCGCGCTCCAGGTTCAGCGCCATGCCGTAGATGCCGCCGTCAAATTCAATCATCTCACCGTACATGACATCCGCGAGACCATGGATGCGAATAATGCCGTCGGTTACCGATACCACGGTACCGACGTTGCGAGCCTGACTGCTGACATCAAGCTGGTCGATACGCTGCTTGATGATCTCGCTTATCTCAGATGGATTCAGTTGCTGCATGCTCTGTTCCTCAACCCTACGAATTCATTGCTTCGGCCAGCTTGTCCAGCTTGCCACGCACGGAGCCATCGATCACCAGATCACCGGCCTTGATTACTACACCGCCCAGCAAATTGCTGTCGGTGGATGTCTGAACGTTTACCTGGCGCTCCAGTTTCCTGCCCAACGCGGCGGCAAGCCTGTCGCGAATACCATCTGCCAGGTCGAAGGCCGATACCACCTCGACGTCGACAGTGCGCTCCCGGTTTGCCTTGTACAGCGCAAACAGCTCATGGATCTGGGGCAGCAGGGCCAGGCGCTTGTTGGCGGCGAGAATACCGACAAAGTTTTTCACCTGGGCCGACAGGGCATCACCGCACACCTCGCCCAGCTTCTGCGCCTGCTGCGCTGAAGTCAGCGCGGGGCTGGTGAGTACTGCGCCTACACGCTCGTCCGCCACCACCGCTGCCGCCGTTGCCAGCTGCTGGTGCCACTGGGTCAGTTGGTTGTGGTCCAGCGCATACTCAAACGCGGCTTTTGCGTAGGGTCGCGCCAGTGTGCTCAGTTCAGCCATAGCTTCCTCGCGTTACAGCTCAGCTGCCAGCTTCTCGACCATGTCGGCGTGTGCCTTGGGGTCGATAGTGGCGCCGAGAATTTTTTCCGCGCCCGCCAGTGACAGAACCGCCACCTGGCTGCGCAATTGTTCCCGCGCGCGGTTGGCCTCCAGCGCTATCTCCGCCTGGGCTGCGGTCTTTACCCGCTGGGCTTCAACCAGTGCGGCCTGTTTCGCCTCTTCTATCAGCTGGATGCCGCGCTTGTTGGCCGAGTCAACGATGCCTGCGGCCTCGACCTTGGCTTCCTTGAGGCGCTCTACCGCCTTCTCCTGAGCCAATGCCAGGTCATGGCTGGCGCGATCCGCCGCTGCCAGGCCATCGGCTATTTTGTCGGCCCGCTCTTGCATGGCCGCGATGATCGGCGGCCACACATACTTCATGCAGAACATGACAAACCCGACAAACGCGACCATCTGTCCGATAAGCGTAAGGTTAATATTCACGCCTTGCTCCTCACAGATTGTGGTGGGCCGCGTTGGCTGCGGCCCTGTTTTCCGACGCCGGCTTAGCCTGCGACAACGAAGATCAGGTACATCGCGATACCAACACCGATGATGGGGATCGCGTCCACCAGGCCAGCGCCCAGGAAGAAGGTCACCTGCAGCTTGGGAGCCAGTTCCGGCTGGCGCGCGGAGCCTTCAATCAACTTGCCGCCCAGCAGGCCTACACCGATAGCGGCACCCAGACCACCCAAGCCCATCATGATGGCGGCAGCTACGTAGATTAATTCCATGATTTTCTCCTAGCGTTAAGAACCAAAGTTAAAGTAAATCAGTGATCTTCATGTGCCATGCTGAGATACACGATCGTCAGCACCATGAAAATAAAGGCCTGCAGGGTGATAACCAGGATATGGAATATCGCCCAGCCAACTTGCAACAATCCCGCCGGCACCATCCAGATGACTCCCGCACTGAACAGGGCGGCAATAAGGATGAAGATCATTTCACCGGCGTACATATTGCCGAAGAGTCGCAAGCCCAGGGAGAAGGGTTTGGCCAGCAGGCCCACCACTTCCATAAACAGGTTGATCGGGATAAAGGCCCAGTGATTGAAGGGGTTCAGGGTCAGCTCCTTGACGAAGCCGAAACCCTTGACCTTGATCGAGTAGTACAGCATCAGGATAAAAATGCCCAGCGCCATGCCCATGGTGATATTGGGGTCGGTGGTAGGCACGACCTTCTGGTAACCCACTCCCGCCAGGCTGAGCAGGTGGGGCACGAGGTCCACCGGCAGCAGGTCCATGAGGTTCATCAGGAATACCCAGACAAATATGGTCAGGGCCAGGGGTGCGACCATCTTGTTGTGGCCGTGGAACGTATCGCGCACGGTGTTATCGACAAACTCGACCACCATTTCCGCGGCGTTCACCGCTTTGCTGGGCACGCCCGACTCAGCCTTTTTGGCAACTTTGCGAAACAGCCAGCAGAACACTATACCGAGGGTAATGGACCAGAACATGGAGTCGATATGGATAGCATTGAATCCCATGGCGGCAGCCTCGGCACCGCCGTGCGCCATGACCCACTGCCCGGCTTCACCGACAACAGCTCCGTCCTCCCGCTCAAAACCCGCCGGCAACTTGCCATAGGTCAGGTTGGTCAGGTGATGGACGATATATTCAGAGATTGTCTGGGTTGCGCCTGCCATCTATCTCAACTCTTGGGTCAGTCAGTCCGGAGCAGTCATCGCCGCAGCAACAACCAGCTCCCCGTAATTTGTATCGCCAGCATCAGCAGGTACCCTGCGAAGACGGCCGGGGCATCTATCGGTCGCAGTGCAACGAACACTGCGGCAAATCCTGCGAAACTGAGTAAAAACTTGCCCACTTGTCCAAGGTAGCTGGAGCGGGCTATGGCCCTTGCCGATTTCGCGCCGCGCCACCTGAAGGCCAGGGCGGCAAAATAGGCCTGGGGCAAAATCGCAATCAAACCACCGCTCGCCACCGACCAGGCGCGCACCTCGTCCGATGGCAGCAGGATGAGACATAACGACACCAGGATCGCAAGCTGCGCCAGGCTTATGCGATGGACCGGGGGGCGTAGAATTTCAGCACCGGCCATTCTCACCTCGCCCTGTATCGACTGCCGCGACCCTGACAACCTGTAGGTTCGTTTCGAGCGCGCGCATTATAGGGGGATAGTCGGGCGGGTTCAACCCGCGCGGGGCCGGGTATGGGGATTAAAAAAAGCCCTGTGCGGACAGCATCGCGACAGTTTTATGCGGAGGGCCGGTATCATCACCGACCCCCACATCATGTTGTGCCACGCCAAACCTGGACCACTATATCCTGTGCCCGGGCCCTACTTGATATGGCTCAATATTCCGTCGAGTTCATCCAGGCTGTTATAGGCCAGCACCAACTTGCCCTTGCCGCCGGCCCCGTGCCTGATCTCCACCCGCGTCCCGAGCCGCCGGGAGAGGTCGTCCTGCAGGTGGCGGATATTGGGGTCGATGCTCCGCGGTGTCGCGGGTGCTGCATCCTTGCGCTCGAGCAGGTGCCGCACGAGGGCCTCCGTCTGCCGCACCGACAGGCCCCTGGCCACCACGGAGCGCGCCGCCTGGGACTGCCGGGTCGCATCGAGCCCCAGCAGGGCGCGGGCGTGGCCCATCTCCAGGTCGCCATGTTCCACCAGCCGGCGCACGTCCGCTTGCAGGCTCATCAGTCGCAACAGGTTCGCCACCGTGGAGCGCGACTTGCCGACGGCGTCGGCCACCTCCTGCTGGGTAAGCTCGAATTCCTGCTGCAGTCGCAGCAGGGCCGCCGCTTCCTCGATCGGGTTGAGGTCCTCGCGCTGGATGTTCTCTATGAGGGACATGGCAATGGCGGCCTTGTCCGCCACATCCCTCACCAGGGCGGGAATCTCATCCAGCCCCGCCAGCTGGGCTGCGCGCCAGCGGCGCTCTCCCGCGATGATCTCGTATCTGTGATCAGAAATGGGGCGCACCACGATGGGCTGCATGACGCCCTGCGCCTTAATGCTGTCTGCCAACTCCTGCAGGGACTCCGGGTCGATATCCTTGCGCGGCTGGTACTTGCCGCGCTGAATCAGGTCCACCGGCAGTTGCCGCAGAATCCGGTCCTCCCCCGCAGGTATCGCGTCGGCCACCCCGGGGCTGGCCGGCCTGGAGGCGGCCGCGCCCAGCAGCGCGTCCAGCCCCCGCCCCAAACCGCGTTTCTTTACAGACATGCCCGCTCTCCGTTCATTCGGTGGCCGCCGCACCGGCCTGCGCCTGCTGCGCCAGTTTCTCCTCGCGGCGGATGATTTCGCCCGCCAGTGCCATATAGGCCTTGGAGCCGCGCGAGTATTTGTCGTAGTACATGGCCGGTACGCCGTGGCTGGGCGCCTCGGCGAGCCGGATATTGCGCGGCACCACCGTGCGGTAAACCCGGTCGCCGAAATGCGTGTGCAACTGCGCCGATACATCATTGGTCAGGCTGTTGCGCGGGTCGTACATGGTGCGCAGTATGCCCTCGATCTGCAGCCTCGGGTTCACCGATTCGGCCACCCGCTGGATGGTGTCAACCAGCGCCGAGAGGCCCTCCAGGGCGAAATACTCGCACTGCATGGCGATGATGACGCCGTGTGCCGCCACCATCGCATTGAGCGTCAGCATGTTGAGCGAGGGCGGGCAGTCGATCAGCACATAATCGTAGTTGCCGGCCACTTCGGCGAGGCTCTCTCGCAGGCGCTGCTCCATGTTCTGGACCTGCAGCAGCTCGACTTCAGCCGCCGTAAGGTCGCCGTTGGCAGGCAGAACATCATAGCGGGCTTCCCCGGCATGCTGGATGACCTGCTGCGCGGGCCGCCGATGCACCAGCACGTCATATATGCTGTGCTCGAGGTTGTGCTTGTCGATGCCGCTGCCCATGGTCGCGTTGCCCTGGGGATCGAGGTCCACCAGCAGCACCCGCTGCCGCATTGCCGCCAGAGAGGCGGCCAGGTTGATGCAGGTCGTGGTTTTACCCACCCCACCTTTCTGGTTTGCGATCGCGACGATCCTAGCCACTGAATTTGTTTCCGATCGGTTTCAAGGAGCCTCTCCGCTGTTTCGTATGACCAGTTCCACCAGGTGCCGCTGTTCATCAAGGCCCGGAATCGACAATTCGTGAACCGCTGTCACGGTGTACACTGCGGCCAGCTGCGCGATCTCCTGCGCCGGATAGGCGCCCTTCATGGCCAGGAAGCACCCCTGTGGGGCCAGCAGGTGCCTGCAAGCTGCCACCATGTCCGCCAGGGAGGCAAAAGCCCGGGACAAAACTGCATCATAGGGTGCGGGCGGCCGGAAGGATTCCACGCGGGCGTGGTGCACCTGCATATTATCCAAGCACAGGGCAGTTTTCACCTGAAAAAGGAAGCGGGTCTTCTTGCCGTTGCTGTCCAGCAGGGACACCTGGCGCTGCGGGTACAGGATTGCCAGGGGAATGCCCGGCAAACCCGCGCCGGTGCCCACATCCAGGAGGTTCTGGCCGCGCAGGTACGGTGCGACGGCCAGACTGTCCAGCAGGTGCCGGGTCACCATTTGCGCCGGCTCGCGCACCGCGGTCAGGTTGTAGGCGCTATTCCACTTGAGCAACAGCTCCAGATAGGCGATCAACTGCTCTGCCTGGCCCGGCTCGAGGGCAAGGCCGAGCGCATCGCAACCGCGCTGCAGCCGGGCGAGCAAGGCGGGATCAGGCAAGGCGAGACCCGGTCAGCCCAGGCTGCGCTGGCCGCCAGGCCCGGACAGCGCCTCCGGGAAGGGCCCCGGGCCGCCGTGCGCAAGAGCGCCGCGGCGCTTGAGATACATCAGCAGCAGGGCGATGGCGGCGGGGGTCACCCCGGGAATCCGACCTGCCCTGGCCAGGGTATCCGGGCGGGCGGCGGAGAGTTTCTGTTTCACCTCATTGGACAGGCCATCCACCGCAGCGAAGTCCAGGTCGGGGGGCAGGGTGGTGTTTTCATAGCGGCGCAGGCGATCGATGTCGTCCTGTTGCCGGTCGATATAGCCGGCATACTTGGCCTGTATCTCCACCTGCTCGGCCACCTGTGGATCCGCGACCGCCTCGCCCTTGAGGCCGGCGAGGTCGGCATAACCCAGTTCCGGACGCTTTAACAGGTCCGCCAGTGAGTATTCGCGGGTGAGGGGTTTCCTCAGCTTGCCCGCCAGAACTTCCGCCTGGGGTGTAGCCGGGTGAATCCAGGTGCTGGCCATGCGCGCCGTTTCCCGCTCGATCGCCTCGCGCTTGGTGGCAAAGCGGGCCCAGCGCACATCATCCACCAGCCCCAGCTCGCGCCCACGTTCAGTCAGGCGCAGGTCGGCGTTGTCTTCCCGCAGCAGCAGGCGGTACTCCGCGCGGGAGGTAAACATGCGGTAGGGTTCGATGGTCCCCATGGTAATCAGGTCATCCACCAGCACGCCGATGTAGGCCTCGTCCCGGCGCGGGCACCAGGGCTCCCGACCCTGCACCGCAAGCGCCGCATTGAGGCCGGCCAACAGGCCCTGGGCCGCGGCCTCCTCGTAACCGGTAGTGCCGTTGATCTGGCCGGCGAAATACAGCCCCGGCACCGCCCGGGTTTCCAGGGAGCTGTTGAGGTCCCGCGGATCAAAGAAATCGTATTCGATGGCATAGCCGGGACGGGTGATATGGGCGTTTTCGAATCCCCTGATCGTGCGCACCAGCGCGATCTGCACGTCGAAGGGCAGGCTGGTGGAAATCCCGTTGGGGTACAACTCGCTGGTGGTCAGGCCCTCGGGCTCGATAAATACCTGGTGGGAGCTCTTGTCGGCAAAGCGATGAATCTTGTCCTCGATACTGGGGCAATAGCGCGGGCCCACACCTTCGATCACACCGCTGTAGAGGGGTGAACGATCAAGGCTCCCGCGGATGAGCTCGTGGGTGGCTTCATTGGTATAGGTTACCCAACAGCAGCGTTGCTCGGGATGTTCGCCAGCGCTGCCCAGGAAGGACATTACCGGCTCCGGGGTATCGCCCCACTGTTGTTCCAGCGTGCTGAAATCCACAGTGCGGGCATCGATGCGCGGCGGCGTACCGGTTTTGAGGCGCTCGACCCGGAAGGGAAGCTCCCGCAGCCGCCGCGCAAGGGCGATGGAGGGCGGATCACCGGCGCGCCCGCCAGCGCTGGTTTCCAGGCCGATATGGATTTTGCCGCCGAGGAAGGTCCCGGTGGTCAGCACCACCCGGGGCGCCCGGAAGGTGACACCCATCTGGGTGATAGCGCCCGCCACCCGGCCGTGCTCAAGCAGCAGGTCATCCACCGGCTGCTGGAAGATGGACAGGTTGGGCTGGGACTCAAGCAGCTGCCGGATGGCATTTTTGTAAAGTACCCGGTCGGCCTGGGCACGGGTGGCGCGCACCGCCGGGCCCTTGCGGGAATTCAACACCCGGAACTGGATACCAGCGCGATCGGTAGCGCGCGCCATGGCGCCCCCCAGCGCGTCGACTTCCTTCACCAGGTGGCTTTTGCCGATGCCGCCGATAGCCGGGTTACAGGACATCTGGCCAAGGGTGTCGACGCTGTGGGTAAGCAACAGGGTGCGACAACCCATCCGGGCGGCGGCCAGGCAGGCCTCGGTGCCGGCGTGGCCACCGCCGATCACTATCACGTCGAACTGCTGCTGGTACTCCACGGCGCTGGCCTCGCCCGCAATCAGGGCGTCATCACAAGGGGGCGCGATTATACGTGGAGCGGGCCGCTTGTTCAAAATTTGTTCGCTCGCGCATCCGCCCGGCATCCCGACCACTGGGCGGAGGCCATTTTGGACAGGGTCGCGGAGCTTGTGTACAGTACCGCCGCCCACGGTCGGCGGCAGCGGGCGCGGGGGCTGACTGCTTCAGGCCTATTCTAATCAGGGGGTTTTGCGATGGACTGGCTACTGGCTGCGCTGGCGATCTTCAACCTGGCTTCGATGGTAACGGTGTTTTCGCCGCGCGCCGTGCCCCGCAGGGCCGCGCCCTGGGTACTCTTCGGCACCGCCCTGCTCGCCACCGAGCTGGCCTGGATCTGGCTGCCGCTGCAGATCGGCCTGGCCTGGATGCTCATCAGCGCCGGCGCCCTGGACAGCGGCCTGGGCGTCGTGGCCCTGCTGGTATTGCTCGGCACCTGGCCGGGCCTGGTCTGGAGCATCCGGATGAGTATGCAAGCCGAGTCCACGGTGGAGCGGGCCCTGCGCGCAGGGCTGGGGGAAAACTACCGCAGCCGGATTCCGCCGGCTGCCAGCCAGCAGCTGCGCAGCCAGGTCAGCTTTACCGACTGGCGCCGCCCGCTGGCGATGGCGCGACCCGGGGTCGAGCTTATTCGCCACATTCCCTACGGCCCCGCAGGGGTGCGCCAGCAACTGGACATTTACCGCCCCATGCACGTTCCGCCCCAGGGCTGCCCGGTGCTGCTGCAGATTCACGGCGGCGCCTGGATGCTGGGCGACAAGGGTTCCCAGGCACTGCCCCTGATGTATCACCTGGCGAGCAGGGGCTGGATCTGCGTGGCGGCCAACTACCGGCTCAGCCCCAGTGTGGGATTTCCCACCCACCTCGAGGATTGCAAACGGGCCCTGTGCTGGATTCGCCAGCACGGCCGGGAATACGGGATGGACACGGATTTCGTCGCCGTCACCGGGGGCTCCGCAGGGGGCCACCTGTCGGCGCTGATGGGCCTAACCGCCAACCGGCCCGAGCTGCAGCCCGATAACCCCGGGGTTGATACCTCGGTCCAGGCTTGCATACCCTTCTACGGTATCTATGATTTCCTGGTGCGTTACGACCAGCACCCCAACCGCCAGACTTACGAGCGTTTCCTGACCGGCCGGGTGTTGCACGAATCTGTGCATGACAACCCCGCGCTGTGGGACCTGGCCTCACCCGTCGCCCAGATCCATGCGGATGCGCCGCCCTTCATGGTGATTCACGGTACACACGACAGCCTGGCGGCTGTCGCGGAAGGGCGAGTGTTCAGCGCCAAGCTGCGGGGGGTATCGCGCCAGCCGGTGGTTTACGTGGAGATGCCCGGCGCAGAGCACGCCTGGGAGATCGTGCACTCACTGCGCACGGAGCACACCATCGACGGGGTGCACCGGTTTCTGGAATGGGTGCGGGCGGGCAGTGCCGGCTCAGGCGATGGCGGGACCGCCGGCTAATCGATCGCACCAGGCGAGCAGGTCGGCAACTACCGCCGGGTACTCCGGCTCATTGAATATCTCATGGTAAAGGCCGGGGTATATCTTCAGGGTTTTGTCGACCGAGCCAACATGCTCGTACAGGAACCGTGAGCCCTCCGGCGCGGTCATGGCATCGGCCCCACCGTGCAACAGCAGGAGGGGCAGGGTTATGGTCCCCGCCTCGGCCTGTATCCGGCGCATGCCCTGGAACAGCTCCGCCACCATACGCGCTGTCATCTTGCCGTGATTGACCAGTGGATCGCTGACATAATCCGCCACCACCGCCGGGTCGCGACTGACGCCGGCGGCATCCAGTTGCAGCACACCCGCCCGGGGCGCAAGCAGCGACAGGCATCGGATCAACAACAGTTGCAGGTAGGGGGGCTCGATGTCCGTCGTGATAGCCGGGCCGGATAACACGCAGCCGGCAAAGTCCTGCTGGTGTGCCAGCAGGTAGAGAACGCTGATCAGCCCGCCCATACTGTGGCCCAACAGAATCTGCCGCAGGCCGGGGAAATCCGCCGCCACCCTGCGCTGGAAGATCTGCAGGGTTACAACAAAATCCTCGAAACGATCGACGTGGCCATAGCGGCCCTCGGATTTGCCGTGCCCGGGATGATCAAGGGCGGCGACCGCGTAGCCGCTCTCGTTGCAATACCCCGCCAGCCGCCGGTAGCGAGCACTGTGCTCGCCGGCGCCGTGCGCTATCAACAGCAGCGCCTTTGGCGGCGTCGCCGGGATCCAGTACTGGTAGTAGATCGACAAGCCCCCGGCGCCGCTGAATCTGCCCTCGGCATGCCTCACCTCGATCCTCTCCACCCGATCATCGGCTCACCTCGGCGATAAACTTCCCGACCTCATCCCAGGCCTCCCGGGCCTCGGTAAGCCGCGGATAAAAGAACTGCCACACGTGCACCATATGCGGCCAGCTCTGCAGGCGCGCCGGAGACCCCGCCGCAACTGCCCGGTTGACGTAACGTACGGCATCGCCATAGAGCATCTCTGCCTCGCTGACCTGGACCAGTGTAGGTGGCAGCGCGGAGAGGTCGCCGAACACGGGGGATACCACAGGATTGCTGGGACTGATGCGCGCCTGGAACCAGGCGAACCACCACAGCAACTGCACGGGTACTTTAGCCAGGCCGCGAAACATGGGGCCGAGCATGGCATCGGTATCCATGTTGCTTCTTACGGTGGGCGAGACAAACGTACCGTCAGTGGCGGGGGAAAACGCCACCGCCGCATCGGGCTGGCGCATACCCTGGTCCCGCACCCAGGCGATCAATGACAGGGTCAGGTTGCCACCGGCAGAATCTCCCGCGACATAAACCCGGCTGGCCTGGCCCGGCCCCTCGGGGCCGTTCGCAAGGATCCATGAATACGCGGTGCGACAGTCCTCGATGCCGGCGATGCGGCGGTGTTCCGGCATCAACCGGTAATCGATCGCCAGCACCGCCGCGCCACTAACCTCGGAGAATCGGTTGGTGATGTTGCGATGGCTGCGGGGACTGCCCATCATGAATGCGCCCCCGTGGATGTACAGCACACGGCGTGCGGGATCCGCTCCCGGTGCGACCACCCATTCGGCCGGCACGCCGCCGGCATCCACCGGGGAGATGGTCGCGGCCAGGCTCAGCCCATTGGCCATATTATCCATGTATTCACGGATGAGCCGCAGGCGCTCCCGGCGGGTAGCCCGCTGGATCGGGCCGGTGCTGACCGCCAGCGAGGCCACCACCGCATCGTGTTCCTCGCTGGGTTCGGCGCTGCCGGGGAAACGCTCCCCAAGCGGCGCATCGAAGCGGCGCAGGTCGGGGCCGCGCAGGTGAAAAACGGTGATGGCGGCAAACGCCACCAGGATTACCAGTACCCAGACCACAGTTATCTCCTTTCTCGATTCGTGCGGATCACGAACCGGGCGCCGCAGTATACCCCCGATCGTGGCAGCTGCGGCCGTCGTTATCGCTTGTCACGTACAAGCTCATTTAGTTAGCATGGGCGGATAAATGAAATAACAATAGAGGAAAACTCGCTATGGATATGACGACGTACTTCGTACTGCCCCCCGTCCTCGGTCTTGCTGGTCTCGCCGTCGCGTTCATCATCTACCACATCATGAGCCGGCATAATCACGGCGACGGCAAGGTGAAAAAAATCGGTGACCAGATTCACCTGGGCGCCATGGTCTTCCTGGCCCGGGAATATAAAATGCTGGGCCTTTTCGCCTTTGTGCTGCTGGTCGCGATTTTCGTGTCCCCGCTGGGTGTGAATACCGCAATTGCATTTCTCTCCGGAGCGGTGTCCTCGGCCTTGGCCGGCTACCTGGGTATGTACGCCGCCACCAGGGCGAATGTTCGCACGGCCGTCGCCGCCCACCACCACGGCCAGGGCCTGGCCCTGTCGATCGCCTTCTACGGCGGTTCGGTGATGGGCCTGTGTGTCGCCTCCCTGGGATTGGTCGGACTCGGCACCGTGTACTGGTTTTTCGGGGGTGATCCTCATACCGCGCATGCGATCCACGGCTTTGGGATGGGCGCTTCCACGGTGGCCCTCTTCTCCCGGGTAGGCGGTGGTATTTTCACCAAGAGCGCCGACGTGGGTGCCGACCTGGTGGGCAAGATCGAAGCGGGTATTCCCGAGGATGATCCGCGCAACCCCGGCGTTATCGCCGACAACGTGGGCGACAACGTGGGCGACATCGCCGGCATGGGATCGGACATTTTTGAATCCTACTGCGGCGCGATGATCGCGTGCATCGCCATTGCCTCCACCCTGGCGATGGAAACCCGCTCCGCCATGATGTTCCTGCCGCTGGCGCTGGCCAGTATCGGCCTGCTGGCATCCATCTGCGGAATTGTACTCGTGCGCCTTCGCGCCAATGCGGCGCCGGTAGCCGCACTGCGCACCGGGACCCTGCTGGCACCGGTGATCTTCGCCGCCATGGCCTGGTTCCTGATTCAAGCCATGGGCCTGGGCGCCAATATCTGGTGGTCGGTCATCAGCGGAGCGGTTGGCGGCGTCGCCATCGGGCTCATCACCGAGTACTACACCGGCGGCAACCCGATCCGCAAAATTGCCAAGTCTGGCGAGACCGGGGCGGCCACGGTAATGATCACCGGCCTGGCGGTGGGTATGGAGTCGGTCGTGTTGCCCGTCCTGTTCCTGTCTGGGATCATTTATGTATCGACAGAACTGTCGGGGCTGTACGGGGTAGGTATCGCGGCGGTGGGCATGTTGGCCACGGTGGGTATTACCATGGCCATCGATGCCTACGGCCCGGTCGCGGATAACGCCGGAGGTATCGCTGAAATGGCCGGTATGGGCAAGGCAACCCGCGACATCACCGACGGGCTGGACGCGGTGGGAAATACCACCGCGGCCATCGGCAAGGGTTTTGCGATCGGCGCCGCGGCACTGGCGGCACTGGCCATCATTGCCGCCTATGTGCAGACCGTGCAGGTGCACCATCCAGGCTTCAGCCTGGAGCTTTCCAACCCGGTGGTACTGGTGGGCATGTTCCTGGGCGGCACCATTCCCTTCCTCATCGCTTCCATCACCATGACTGCCGTGGGTGAGGCCGCCTTCGATATGATCAACGAGATTCGTCGTCAATTTCGCGAAATTCCTGGTTTGCTGGAAGGTACCGCCGAGCCGGATACCGCCACCTGTGTGGATATCGCCACCACCGCTGCCCTGCGCAGGATGATCCTGCCGGGAGCCATCGCGGTTACCGCGCCGGTACTGGTGGGCTTTGGTCTCGGTCCAGCCTCGCTGGGTGGCCTGCTCGGCGGCGGCCTGCTGGGTTGCGTGCTGCTGGCACTGATGATGGCGAACGCCGGCGGCGCCTGGGACAACGCCAAGAAATACGTCGAAAAAGGCAACCTTGGCGGCAAGGGTTCCCCCACTCACTCTGCCGTGGTCGTCGGTGATACCGTCGGTGATCCCTTCAAGGACACTTCCGGCCCTTCAATGAACATCCTGATCAACGTAATGGCAATCGTCAGCCTGGTTATCGCTCCGTTGCTGTAACACCCCGAGGCCAGCCTGCGTAAATCGCAGGCTGGCTTCTCCCCGCCCAACTCATTAGCATTCCCCTTTCGATTAACATGATTGGGGATTACCTTGCCGCCGCTGACCCAGGACGAAAAATACCGCATCATCGACCAGATGATGCGCTTCATTCCGCACGGCAGCGAGCTGGGTATCCGCCTGGAAGCTATCGATGGGGAAGAAGTCACAATGCGCTTGCCCTACCGCAGTGAGCTGGTGGGGAACATCGAAACCGGCGCGATACACACCGCGGCACTGACGGTCCTGCTGGATCACACGCTCGGGATAGCCGGAATCTGCTGTGACAAGGTGGAGGCTACCATGACCCCCACCCTTGACCTGCGTATCGACCACCTGCGCACAGCCCCGCCAGGGAGGGATATCATGGCCACCGCCAGGGTATACCGGGTGACGCGACGTATCCTCTTCGTCGAGGGCTTCGCCTGGTGCGAATCCAGGGACGAGCCTGTCGCCAGGGCCGTGGGGAGCTGGGTGTTGATGCGGGAGTTGAGTGTGGGAAAGTTGATGCCTGCGGCGGACGCGAAAGCACAGCAACAGGCGGCACAGCAACAATGAGCATGACGCTGTCCGAGCTCCTGCAGCAGCAACCTGATGCCAATACCCTGGCGCTGTGGTTGGGAAAAATCCCCTACGCCTCCTACCTGGGTATACGGGCACAGGTCGAGCGAGGCGATATCCTGTTTATACTGCCCGCTGACCGCAAGCTGATCGGCAACCCAACCCTGCCTGCCATACATGGCGGCGTGGTCGGCGCTTTCATGGAGCAGGCCGGGGCACTGCACCTGCTGGCGAAGATGGAAGACCCGGTGCTTCCAAAGTTAATCAATTTTTCCCTGGACTACCTGCGCCCGGCGCGGCTGCGGGATACCTTCGCCAGCTGCGTCCTGACCCGGCAGGGAAGGCAGGTAGCCAATATTGGTATCACTGCCTGGCAGGAGCATAAGGATACTCCTGTGGCGATAGCGCGCGCCCATTTCCTGGTACCCGGCAGCGATTGATCAACCTTGGGTCGAGAGAGAGGTTTTTTCCCTCAGCTTTTCCAGAACCCTGACAAAAGTCTGGGCTTCCTGCGCGCCGGGCACGGGAAAGCTGTTATTGAAATAGAACATGGGCACGGCGTGCACTTCCTGATCCAGCCAGTGGGCCTGCTCCCGGCGCACTTCCTGGGCATAGCGCCCCGACTCCAGGACCTCCACTGCCTGCTGCTGATCAAGCCCCGCGCGAGTGGCGATCAGGGCCAGCATGTTGGGGTCCCCGACATTCTCTCGCCGACTGAAAAAGGCTTCGAAGAGGGCAAGTTTGAGCGCTGTCTGTTTGCCGCTGGCTGCAGCCCAGTGCAGTAACTGGTGGGCGAGGAAGGTATTGTAAATACGCATGCCGTCAAAATAATCAAAACTGAAACCGAGGGATGCGCCCAGCTCAGTGAGGCGCGATCTCGCCCCCCGGCTCTGTTCCGGTGTAGTGCCGTATTTGAGCGCGATGTGCTCACGCAGCTCCTGCCCCCGGGGAGGCATTTGGGGATTGAGCTCAAATGGCTGCCAGTGAATATCTACCGTAAAGCGGCCTTGCATTTGCACCAGCGCCCGCTGCAGTTGCTTGTAACCGATGATGCACCAGGGGCACACAACATCGGAGACTATGTCGATACGCAGTGGCATTGTTGATTGTTGTGTCATCCCGGTGCGTCCTGATTAATTTCGTTCACTACTAGATTAAATATATATATGTACGGCTGTATATATAGAACTATTGTTGTAAATACTAATGGTGCAGGCGTTCGCCGTGGATAAGCCCGCTTACTTCATATAAAACAGCACCATACGGCGATGATAAGTACCAGGCAAAAGCCTGAGCCTGAGGTTGAAAAGCGGTGTCGATCACTTGGATGAAATGGCTTTCCTTGTTGACAGAATTATGACCGAAATCAGGCCCCATCTTTTTCCACAGGATAATCCAGTCCGGGATCAGCTCTTATGCAGGTACTTATCACGGTGGACAGTGGGTTGAAGCGTGTAATTCAGTTCTTGTATACGGAGTGTAGATAGCTTGTGTGTATGTTGATAATGCTGTGTGGGAAGTACTCATAGCGTGTGGATAAACTTTCTTACTTGCCAATACAAAAGCTGGAAAATATCTGCCCGAGCAATTCGTCGCTACTGACCGCGCCAGTGATCTCACCCAGGCTGCGCTGGCTCAGGCGCAGATCCTCCGCCAGCAATTCACCCGCCCCTGCCAGCAGCAACTGCTCCTGTCCTGCCCGCAGGAAGCCCGCGGCAGCTTCAAGCGCCTGCAGGTGCCGGCGCCGCGCGCTGAAGGTTCCTTCGTTCACGTTCTGGAAACCCATGCAGGTTTTCAGGTGCTGCCTGAGCAGATCCATGCCGGTTCCGGTTTTAGCCGACAAAGTCACCACGGCATTATCGCCGTTGTCAGTCAAGTGCGGGGGTTGACCAGAGAGGTCGCACTTGTTGTGAACGATCGTCACCGGAATATCCCGGCTCAGGTGAACCCTGCGCTGCGGCCAGATATGATCGGGGTGATCGCCGCTACCTGCTTCACTGTCGTCCACAACCAGCAATATCCTGTCGGCGGAGTCCATCTCCCGCCAGGCCCGGCGAATACCTTCCTGCTCCACCTCGTCCTGGCTTTCCCGCAAGCCGGCAGTGTCAACGATGTGCAGCGGCATGCCGTCGATCTGGATATGTTCGCGCAATACATCTCGGGTAGTGCCCGGGATAGGCGTCACAATCGCGTTATCTGTGCCTGACAGGGCGTTCAAAAGGCTGGATTTTCCTGCATTGGGTTTGCCCGCGATAACCAGCTTCATTCCCTCACGCATCAGGCTGCCCTGGCGGGCCTGGCGTAATACTGCCTCCAACTGCTCGATGATGTCGTCGAGGCGCTGTCTTACCTGGCCCTCCTGGATGAAGTCGATCTCCTCCTCAGGAAAGTCTATCGCCGCTTCGACATACACCCGGAGGTTGGTGACCATGGCGACCAGCTCGTCGATCCTGCGGGAGAATTCTCCCTGCAGCGAACGGGTGGCGTTGAGGGCCGCCTGTTGGGTGGTGCTGTTGATCAGGTCGGCAATTGCCTCGGCCTGGGCCAGGTCGATTTTGTCATTCAGGTAGGCGCGCTGGGAGAACTCACCCGGCCGGGCAAGGCGGGCGCCCCGCAGGCAGACTTCCTGCAGCAACAGGTCGAGAATCACCGGGCCGCCATGTGCCTGCAACTCGACGACATCTTCGCCGGTGAATGAGTGAGGTCCCGGGAAAAGTAGCGCGATACCGCTATCCAGCGCCTCTGCGGCGCCGCTGTGAAAATGGCTGAAATGAGCGTGGCGCGGAATCAATTCGAGATGGGTAAGCGCTTTGCCTATGGGCGCTGCTTGCGGCCCGGAGATGCGGATAATGCCCACACCGCCCCGGCCGGGGGCGGTCGCGATCGCGGCGATGGTGTCCTGGTCGATCAGGGCTTCATGGCTCCCGACTCAATTCTCTTGGTGATGACGTACTGTTGCGCCATCGACAGCAGGTTGTTGACCACCCAGTACAGGACCAGGCCCGCGGGGAACCAGAGGAAGAAAACTGTAAAGACGATGGGCATCCACTTCATGATCTTCGCCTGCATCGGATCAGGCGGCGGCGGGTTGAGCATCTGCATGAAGAACATGCTCGCGCCCATCATCAGGGGTAGCACAAAATAGGGGTCCATGACCGACAGGTCATCGATCCACAGGATAAAGGGCGCCTGGCGCAGCTCCACGCTTTCCATCAACACCCAGTACAGCGCGATGAACACCGGCATCTGTACCAGGATGGGCAGGCAGCCACCCATGGGGTTGATCTTCTCCTTGCGGTAAAGCTCCATCATGGCCTGGGATTGCTTTTGTTTGTCATCCGCATACTGCTCGCGAATCTCAACCATCTTGGGCTGGACTCGCCGCATATTCGCCATGGACCTGTAGCTGGTTGCGGAGAGCTTGTAGAAGGCCGCCTTGACCGTGACTGTCAAAAGAATAATGGCCACTCCCCAGTTGCCGACAAAGGAGTATATTTTCGTCAGCAGCCAGAACAGGGGCTGGGCAATCCACCACAGCCAGCCGTAGTCGACGCTGAGATCCAGGTAGGGCGATATTTCCTTGAGTCGGTACTGGTCTTTGGGACCCGCGAAGAAA
>Ga0105097_10000067_pt1 | contig 37142 bp, 73 predicted proteins | sample PPLLak12cMay2015_FD_87035 | JGI IMG/M metagenome (GOLD analysis project Ga0105097, IMG submission 87035) | Freshwater sediment microbial communities from Prairie Pothole Lake near Jamestown, North Dakota, USA - PPLs Lake P7 Core (1) Depth... | ecosystem: Environmental > Aquatic > Freshwater >...
ATCTTGTCGATACCGCCCTCACCATCAGATGCGTCAACGTGGCGCATAGACTCGCCCTCTCGGCCCCAGCTCACTACGCGGCAATGACCAAAGTCGGTCGTGCCTATCGTGAGGGTTCCGGTTTTCCCTCTCAAATACATGGTCGGATCGGTTGCCATTTCAATTCTCTCCTATTGTTCGATATATCTAAGGTCTATGTAGACGGGGACAACCAATAGCCCCCGGTCTTCATACGGTTGCCCTACCCCGCCGGTCTTTGTCCATACGAGATAAGACGTTGTACTCCATTGTTCCTCGAGGCCACCTCCCCCTTCTGTGTTTTGAAAGAGCGCCTTGATCGCGTCCCTGACGGTCTTCCGGGTGGCCCGGTCGGTTAGTGCGGTGTATAAATGCAGGATCGCCCGCTGATTGACCTCGACCTTCTCCCCTACCGGCGCGTCTTCCTGAAGAGTCTCAATAACGATGTACCCCTTTTTAGTGGAGCTGATCGTTGCTTGATCGGCCTCATTCCATTCGAGGTATACGCGCACATCCCCGGCAGAATAGCCTATTGCAGTCTTGATCGTTGTATTGCCGATCAACTGGTCATACAATAACTGCTGGATTTCGCTTTCGTAATCAGCCACCTAATCGCCTCTTGAATACTTTTTCGAGTCGTTTGATTCCGGCCTCTTGAACCTTCTTATCTTCCATCGCCGGGACCATGAAGGGATAGGCTTTCGCCGTTCCCTTGATACCGCCCATTCTAACCTTCCCGGCCTTCATCGTACCTTTGCGCTTTATATCGTGGCCCATCTCTACTGGTGCGGCATATTCTTTGTATGCTATGATTCCCGTCAGGACTTCGCGCAACCGGATGGTAACGGGAATCTGCTTAATACTCTTTGAAAGTGACCCCGTTTGATTCTGATATCTCCCCGCACCATGAGCAGACGGTCCGTGTTTAGCGTTCGCGTGTTCGCGCATAAGCTCGGCCCATTGCGAAAGACCCTCTGCCCCGACCTGCAACGCTTCCCGCGGAAGTGCCTTCAATTTCGAAATGTCGATCTTGATATTCGTCGTTATCACGTCGAGGCCACCTTAGTCTCTTTCAGGCCGAACTCGATGTGCGTCCCGATGTCGTTGAGGTTGTCCACTTCCCAGTAGACCCCGGAGATCGCTACCCGGTCGCCCTTAGCAACGTCACTCCCTTCGGGAACCATGCAGGTATAATCGTTCCAATCCCCCACGCCTGATACAGCCCGGAGGTATTCGGAGTTGCGGACGTTCTTATACATCACCGCCGTTTCGTTCGACGCCCAGGCCGTGCCGTTCCATCGGTAGAAGGTCGTGCTTGTACCGAGCAGGTTTATGATAGCTTCAGCTGCCCCCTGCATAGCTGAGTCTGGTAGCGTCATCCGTCAACCCCGTAGACCTTGCCGGGACCGCATACTATCGTTGCCCCGGTGTTCATGTTCATGTGCGTAAGCTGTTTGAGTAACCCGTCAAGCTCGGCAACCTCGTCAACCGAAAGACCCAATGCCGAAAACTTCTTGACGTTCAGCGCGGCGATCTTCGCCTCGACTACCGCTATCTGTGCCGCTGTGTAGCTCATAATGCCCCCAGTATTTCTGTGATCTGCCTTGACGCGCCCCCGTGATAGTAGGGGTTGTCAGTCGGTATAAAGGACTCTGCCAGTATCCCCTCGCGGATTGATTCGGCGGTCGTCCCGGCCACGAGGTTGTTTATCTCTATCCATTCCGTTTCACTTCGCAAAACCGAGCAGGGAACCCCGAGGTAAAAGGCTTCTTTCTGTACCCCCCCCGAGTCCGTGATGACCTTCCGCGCCCCGGCCTGTAATGTCAGGCTCTCCCGATAGGTCACGGGTTCGAGCGGGACGACGTTGGCAGGGATCTGAATATCAAACTCTTTCATACGCCTTTCGAGCCTCGGGTGGACAGGCATTATCACCGTTGCAAGCGTACCGATGGCTTCGAAGATCACCTTGAGTCTTTCCGGGTCGTCCACGTTGTACGTCCGATGAAGGGTGCAGAAGTAATACTCTCCCCTTCGTTTTTCGAGTCCGTCCCATACGTCGTCAAGAGAATCGTAGAGTTCCGTTTCGGTCACGAGGTCATACATCACATCACCGACCCAGTACGCCCTTCCCCCCGTCTGCATGGCGATATGGAATGAATCCCTTGACGGCGCAAAGAGTATGTCGGATATCGAATCAATCAGTATCCGGTTTATCTCTTCGGGGAGTCCCCGGTTGTACCCCCGGACTCCGGCCTCGATATGTGCTAACGGAATGTGCCTCTTGACCGCCACGAGTGCCGGTGCCAGAGAAGCGTTACAGTCCCCAAAGACCACGACCCCTCTCAAGTCCCGTTCCTGCACATACCTGTCGAACGTCATCATCGCCGTACCAGTTTGATCGGCGTGGGTATAGCCCTTCATATCGACGGATTGACAGGGCAGCAGGTCAAGCTCTTTCAAAAACGAATCGCTCATGCTGTAATCATTGTGCTGGCCGATCTTCACGAGTTCATAGTTCACTCCGGCCTTCTTCAACTCACGGATAACCGGAGCGGCCTTGATAAAGTTCGGTCTTGTGCCTGCACATATAGCAATCATTCTTTCGCCCAGTCCTTTTGAATGCACCAGTAGGGGCAATGATCGAGCAGGTTGCACTTGTACATTTCTTTTTTATGCCTCTGGTGAACGCATCTCAACCAGGGGAGAAGTTTAGCCCTGAATCCCATTTCTCTCATGGTCGGGTGCATATACGCATCGCACGATAGATAATTGAAACCAATGTCATAGAAATTCTGTCTTGACATCGCCCCCATGAAGAACAGCCATGAGCATTGTGGTTTCCCTGAGTAAATAGTCGAGCAACTATCATATCTCCTGCCATTTATCTCTATCCCGGTAACTCTCGGTATATCATTCCAGCCCTTTATCAACTTGAGGGAATAATCATCGTACTGCTTATAAAAATCAGACACGACGGGGGTATCCATGACCCCGGCGAATGTAGCTACCTTATCCTCTACCGCTTCGCTCAAATCGTTTATCACGTTCGGCATCAGGCACACAACATCGCAGGAAGGTTGTACTACAACGTCAACGTCGTCGGAGGTCATATCAAGCGCCATACCGTGCGAAAACATGACACCGGCGTGTTCTTTGAGACGCTTGTACTTGACCGGAAACCGAGTGATGAACCTGTCTATAATTGGTTTCGGGTCCTTGTTGGAGCAATCGTCAACTATACATATCTCGACATCATGCCTGACCTGTTGTAGATTGAGCGCGTATAGGGCATTCGGCAATTCATTCTCTTTATTGAATGTTGCCATGACGACTGCGATCTTCATGTATTATCCTTGAAATGCCGTTTTAGTTTGCAGGTCAGATCACAGGTATCCAATCGGGTACACGGCAGCCACGATGCCGGGTGAGGCTGGTGGATCCCGATACAGTCATCCGGGTAGATCGGGGCGAATCCCTCATCCACCATACGGAAGTGCAGGATGTTATCGCACATCGGCTCGCCCGTAATGACCTTCTTCGCATCATTCATCGTAAGCGCCATAAGAAAGGAATATATCGGCCTGTCCTTATTCGCCCTGATAACCGGCGGGTATTTGGCCCACTGCTTAAATACGACATTGACGTAACCGGCAAAACTCCCCTCGTCTACCTTGTCTATGATATAGGATGCGTTGGCTACGGTTGCTACAACCGGCATCCCGTCTCTGACAAGTCTTACCATCCTATCGATTGTACGGTCGTCAGGAATCAATACATCTGCCGACATAAGTATCAGGACATCGGTGTCAGGTATGAATCCGGGCGTTCTAATCGCCTTCCACATCACGATATCAAAACCCTGCCGTTCAGGGTATCGATAGAACTTTGCCGACGGCGCGTATTCTTTCACTATCGGGGTCGGGTCGATATCGGAGTAATCGTCAACGATGCAAAGTTCAAATGACGCCTTCTGCCTCATCACCGAATACAATGTATTAGCGAGAACGTCCTGCTTGTTGTATACTGCGAAGAACACCGTTGCGGTCTTGACCGGACCCAGATCAATATCATCCGTCTCTATTCGATACGGCAGATATTCACCTTGCTTGTAGAATGATCGGTACTTCATCAATCGGCCCACTTCTGTTCTTTCTTGACGCAATGGTGTTTACAGGTATCTATTATCGAACACACATGGATATTCTTGTTATGCCTTTGGTGGATCGCCCTTACCCCCGGATAGACCGCGCTCATCCCATTGATTTGTCTTACCATCCTTGTTCTTTGATCTAACAGCGCATCGCACCAGTGTTTATGTACGCCCGTTGCAATGAGATCATCTTTCATTATCGCGCCGAGATAAAACAGCCACGAATCCCGCTCCGGCCCTGAAAATAGGTTCCATCCGTTCCTAACTATGAGAGACTCAGAACTCGCTTTAAGTTTGACCGACCAGTAATAATTCTTGTAATCTTCCCAGTGGCCCGTAATATCCCCCAGATTGAGGTTAAACTCCCGCCAGAAGTCAGGGAATATAGGCGTATTGATTACGTCGGCAAACGCCAGCCTGCGGTCATAAACACATTCGCACAATAAATCAATGGTATTATCATCGGCCCATATTACATCTGCCGAGGTCAATATGATGACGTTGGATTCATCGGATACCATCTTGAACGCTTCGGGCAGAGACTTGAAAACATATAGGTCTTTTTCGGATCGCCCGAACTTATACTCGAAGTTCGTCAGATGACGCTTGACAACCGGCTCGGCGTTGATCTTTGAGTTGTCGTCATATATACAAAACTCTATCGGGAGATTTGTCTTCTGCCGGTTCATCGAATATAGGGCATTCTCTAACGCCCACAATCTATCCTTGACGGCGAATACGACGCTGACCTTCTTGATGTATCGTAAATCCATTAACCCCAGCTTGCCAGTTTGGTCATATAATAAACAGCCAACGACCCGCACGGCATCCCGTCTTTGTATGGAAGATTACCGCGCCATTCCAACGAACCCAAAAACGTTTTATGTTTTCTCGCTAACAGCGGCTCCCGAATGGCCTTACCGTAATACTTATCGAAGAATGGCTTTTGATCTGTCGAGCAATAAAACGCCCCGGCATAAAAAACCTTGCCGTGCAATAAGTCCATAAACTCCCGCCCGTAGGCTTCAGAGTGCGGGCAGTCTTTCCCATCGGTGCATTGCGAAAATATCTGTTCTGTTGACTGGTCAGTATCGAAGTCATCACACGATACAATCCCGCTTTCCTCACTCGATAAGAACCTCAAGACATACGCGACATATAGATGGTAAAAGATACTCTCTCGGTTGTAGACCATCAATGTGGCGTACCCGCCCGGTCTCAGCAGGCGATATATCTCATCAATCTGGGGCTGGGGATTTGGTATATGGTGCAGCACCCCATTGCAGTGTACCCTATCGGCGCAACCGTCAACCATTACAACCTTGCCGTCACCGCCGATCTTTTGAAATATGATATTCTTGAAATCATATAATTTCGCTCTACCCTTAGCGAGATTCAGAGCCATCTCTGATATATCTACGGCCATGACGCGAGCGCCTTTCTTCGCAAATTCAATCGTATCGTTACCCGGCCCGCACCCATAGTCCATTATCAGATGGTCTTTACACGGCTCGTCGAGGAGCAATAGGTCACGCGATAATTTGTAGTTACCATATAGCCATGAATTGTATGATTCAGATTCTTCTCTTGTGGTGAACGGTTTATCGTGTACGGTGTGCCGGTTCCAAAACTGTTCAGAGCTTTCGGTTTTCCTAACCACACGGGCCACCGGAGCGGACGCATCATGCTTGATTGTCCATCCCCGCTTGATATACGCATCGCATAGCGAGGCTAATGTCCAGTTGCTCCACCAGAGATTCTGTTTGTCCGTCTTGCCGAAGAACCTATCCCTGTACCCATCATCCCCGACGTTCTTGTAATACCACGAGTCCTCGTAATCGCTTACCGCCTTGCCGAAGATAGACTCCGGGCAGTGCCATGACTTCGATAACTCGTCAGGCGGGTAAACCGCGATATCTTTTAATCGTGACGCAATAGGACTTCTTGCAAGCAATCCGGTCTTGAAAACACATTCGTCAGAAGGTACGTTTTTAATCGATGTATCAAGTACATATTCAAGACGCTTAGGGTCTAAGAATGGAACCCTGATATTGTCGGGATTAAAGTTTGAAAAGAACCTTGCATACCTGCTGTAATAGTAGATATCGCACATATCCCGATAGGTCTTGTTACGACAAATGATATGGTAAAATACCTCATTACCGAACGCGCCGAACCATAACCTGAAATCATCCATGTGCGTTTTCTTCGCGCCATAGAACCGATAAAAATATACAGATTCAGGACATATCGGGAAATCAGAAGGGCCGTTCAGAAATTCCCATGCGCGGGAGAAATCAAACGATTCATTGCTTCCGGCATTGATCGTCCAATATTCGGGGTCCCACCCCTCGGCCTCCATGACCTTCTTGAAATAATCACCTTCGGGGCTGTGGCATAGGAAAGCGAACTTGCCGAGCTTCTTTCCGCTTTCATATATCTCCCGGAGAATCAGCGACAATATCCTTGAATCATATCCTGACGAATGCAGTAACACGTTGTATTTGGTGTTGTCCCATTTATCCAGTATGTACGATTTCAACAGGTCATATTGCTTTGTAATACTATCATCGAGCGACACGAGGCGCGGTTGCCTCGGTACGAATAATTCCTTGTGATGTTTCGGAAAGCACTGGTCATAAGGCACGCTCTCTATTTCAACGAATGGGGTTTCAAGGTCATCTATCGACTTGGCAATATATCCGGGCCGAAGGTGTAACAGCTTGCTATCTGAGCAAGCGGCCATAAACGAGTTAGATACCCTTCCGGTTTCTACGTTCCTGAATCGACGGTATAGATTGAAATCGCCCATTAGTATCCTATGTCAAAGATGATGATATCCCTACCCGGGAATGATAGCCTGTCCACTTCCGCAAATCCCAACTTCTTCAATAGCCCTCCCATCTTCGGGTTGCGGGAATCCACGCCCCCCCACGTCCCTTTATATCCAAGATGCTTATGTTCATCCATGACCGCTTGTATGCAGGAGACGACCATCTCCCGACCCTCGGGGGTCCCCTGGTAGTCTTTGCGCAAAACGATAAAGCCGAGATGCGCTCGGTGGTCTCTGACCTTCCGTGTTTTCTTATCGGTAATACCAAAGAGCAACTGGCATATCCCCCCGATGATATAGGCATGAGGCATATCCCATATTTTCCGCAACCAAATCAATAAGAGTCTGAACCTATGCTCACGGTGGAAGTTCTTAAAAAACAGGTCGCGGTTCAAATACCCGACGCTATAACTAACGATCTCTCCACCGACCTCACAGTAGAACCCGAACGCCGTACCGCACGAAAGAAGATAGTCATAGAACAACGTCAGGTAATCATGCCCAAGATTAGAGGTAAACTCGTATTGATTAAACGTCGCATAGTGCAAGTCCCTGAATTCTGTGAACCTGTCGTGCGTCATCGGCCTCATAGGTATTCCTTGATAAGCTGGTAATATGCGGCATGGCCCTTTTCCGATAGGTGTATCCCGTCAGGCAAAACCCCATCGGCTATCCAGTCGCGGTGGTGATCGACCACGGCACAACCGTTAAATGCCGCTACCCTCCTGATGATATCGTTGTAGATCGAGTTCATCTCATCGAAGGTATATCGTGAATCAACCTCGTACTCTTTCGATATCGGGTGATTCGTGCCAAAGATGATATTCCCGATCCCCGCCGCCTTAGCGCGGTAGATTATCTCCCTGATATTGGCCTCGAAAGAATGCGGGCTTGTCCTATTCAACCCCATACCGTCGGCCCACTTATTCGCGTCGTTTATCCCAAACTGGACGTAGAGGATATCCGGCGGGTCTTTAAGAACGTCGTGCGTAATCCGTGCAAGCGCTTCCCTCGTTGTCTCCCCGTTCCTCGCCGATACGGTCACGGTCCAATCAGGGTGGTCGTTCGCTATCAAACATGGGAAGGTCTTATTGATAGAGACGTACTGCCCGTTGCATACAGAATCTCCGAAAAAGCGTAAATTCATGGTACGGTATCCATAATGACTGCTTTAATGCCCTGCGGCGGGTAATAGACCTGGCGCTCCCACATTCCCCATGCGCCGACAAGATACATGATTTGTCTCAATTCGTCCTCTATCGTCACTTTCGAGTAATCTGCCGGAAAGAAGAAATGCTTGATAAGCCAGTAGTTCCTCGATAGAGAGTTGTTGTCAAGGTTCTCGACACAGATACAAACATGGCGGTCTATATCCGTGTCATTAACCCGCTCAAACGTGTAGCTCATTTCACCCCCCGTAAATGAGTGAACGTCTCAGAAAACTCATGCATATCATACCACCCCACGGCGGCCCGTATCCCCTCGTCAAGTGAAGTGATGGCAGGATACTTGAACGCCTTTTTGGTGTCTTCATTCGATAGCATGAGGGTGGCTAAGTCGTCCGCACCCCTCGGTCGTAGTTCGTATTCGCCGTCCATCTTCATGGCGGCTTTCACGGCCTCATACATCGTTTCAATCGAGTAGTCCCCCCCACTCGATATATGGTAGATGCCCGTCTGATCTCCCTCGACGGCCTGTACCACGATATCAACGAGGTTGTCTATGAATACGAAATCACGCCTCGCGTCCACTACCGTGCATTTGAGCTTGTCCCTGATCTTACGGTAGAACGTAGGAACCGGCCCGGACAGGTTCCTCGGCCCGTAGATATTCGCCAGTCGGAAGGATACGAACGGCAGCCCTGACATGATGATGAATCGTTCCCCTGCGGTCTTTGTGATAGCGTAAGAAGTGCCGGGATTGATCGGATGCCCCACCCGTATGAAGTTTTCCCTCGGGGCCCCGTAGCATAACGATGTCTGAAAGTAGATCAGCTTCTTGGCGTCCTTGTATTCTTCACAGGCTTGAATGACGTTTACCGTACCGCCGACGTTGATAGCGATATCCCGCTTCCATGCGTCGGGGTCTTTATACGAGGCCGCACAATGTATGACGATCTCGGGTTGGTATCTCGAGAAGCAAGCCTCGAGGGCGGACTTATCAACGATATCCCCCTCGGCAAACGAATCGACGTTGATATTGTCCTTTCGTCCGGTGAGGAAGTTGTCAATCCCCGATACCTCGTGACCCATAGAAATGAGCCTGTCCGCGAGATTGGACCCAATGAACCCTGCTATGCCTGTGATAAATATCCTCAATCCATGTACTCCTGAAACCATAGTTCAAGTGAAAGCGCACCCCATAGCGTCCGTCCGTATTCGCTCTCGAGGTCTATCATCTTCGCCCAGTCGGCCTCGTAGATTCCCCGTTCTCTGGCAGAGCTCATCGTATCGAGGAAGAAGTCCCTGACCGGTCCACCTTCCTTGAGCCACCTAACGAAGGGAGTCGGGAATCCCATCTTGTTCGTCCGTGTCGCGATAATATCCGGCAGCCACTTCTTGGCGATCTGCTTGAGTACCCATTTCAACTGTCCGTCGGTAAACATGATAGATTCGGGTATCTCCCTTGATAGGTCTATGACCTCATCGCAGATCATGGGCGCTTTAGACTCGAACCCCATCGCCATTGGCAGCTTCTCGTCGATCATCAGCAGCGTAGGAAGGTCGTATCGGACTTCCTGATACATGGCGTTCTTCCGTGAAGTCGGCCTTGCCCCACGCTCGTTGGTATCAATCGGCAGGTCGTATATCGGCAGGTTGTATCGCCACACTTTATTCGGGTAGTTGTCGAGGTCATTGTACCTATCGTACCCACCGAAAAGCTCATCCCCGCCCTCTCCGGTCAGCAGGGTATCGACTCCGCACCTGACGGCCTCCTTGTAGACCATCCATTGTGAAAACGACCCCGGCCCTCCGCACGGTTCCTCTAACTCTTTGATAACGGCCCGGATGTTATCGACAAAATCATACTGCCCTATCGGTATAAAAACCGGCGTGAGTTTCGGGTACAGCCTCGTCAGCGCCTTGACGTATTCGATCTCGTTATACCCCGGCTCGGTAAAGAACCCGGTGAACGTCTCCCGTCTCTGGGAAAAGCAATGCGTACCCATCGCCGCGACGAGGCTTGAATCTATCCCGCCCGACACCATGAAACAGACTTCTTTGTACGAAGGGTTGTCAAAGCACCTTTGGACGGAATCGAATATCGCCGTTTCGACGCGGGCGATATATCCTTCCGGGGTCAGGTCTCCGGCGGTAAATTCATATCCCGCCAGATTAGCAGGACGTTCACGGAATATACCCTTAAACAGCGTCTCGTCACTCGTATAATACTGATACTTGATGTACTCTATCAAGGCCACCTCGTTCAATACCCTGCCGGGTTTTAGCGCCCTGATTATATCCGAAGTGGTTTTGACTTGTCCGTTCGGTTTCCAGTACTTCATAGTTCCTCGTATAGTTCGATCAGTTTATGGATGTGCCGCTCCATCGCCCATTCTTCCCGCATCCCATATATTCGGCTCTTGTAGTAAATCGCGCCCGCAAGGTCGATCTCGTCAAGGCTGTCAACTGCTATCCCTATCCCCGCCGATTCGATAAAGTCCCCGAAGAACGTCCCCCGATTGGCTATCATCGGTATGCCTGCGGCCATGTAGTCAAACACCTTATTCGGCATGGCGCTTTCGATCTGATCGTTTATGATAGGGAAATAAACAAGGCCCCACTCGTAAAAAGGGAGCTGCCCCATCAGGAACGAGTAGTCAAGACTTCCGAGTATCTTGGCTCCGGTCTCCCTGTACTTCCGGTTGGCCTTCTGATTGGCAAGATAGGCGTAAACCCTTATCCCCCTTGAAACGAGATTCCCGAATACCTCGGTGAAGTCAGCATACCTGAATTGCTCCCCGTACCCCTCCGTCCATGCAAGCCCCTGATACACGACCCCCCGGTAATACGTCTCTCGATCGGATTTGAAAAAGTCCTTATTTGCCAACGAATAAAGAACGATGCTCGGTGAGGTAAAGTTATATATGTCTCTTAAATAATCTCGGTACGGCTCTGAAACGTGAACCGTCGCGTCAACACAATCGAAAGCGTCCTGCTCGTCAGGATTTAAGGGAAGACCTCTTGGAGGGTCGGAGTCGTGTACGTCCATGACAACCTTCGCTCCCCCCTCCTTTGTAATTATAGCAATCTCGAACGGGTCAACGTGGCAATGGTAGATATCGGCCCCCGCTTTCTTGATCGCGTCGGGTAAATCCCTTTTCGTCCGGTACGGTATGATGTCAGTCGTAACCGAATGAATCTCCGGCACTGCCTTATGTGCAATCACCCTCACGTCATATCCCATACGCTTGAGCGCCCAGATTTCCTTCAAGGCTCTTGAGCATAATCTCCAGGCGACATGAGCTATGACTGGTTTCATATTGAAAGGGCGGGGAGGGTTTTACCCCTCCCCTGGTTAGAGGTTGTTACGAAGTCGCCATGTTATTGGCGCACCACGGTCTAAAGTCAGTCACGACGACGCCGAAGCGCCGCTTGATATCCGCGTACCATACATAGGTGTCCTCGTCGTACCATACCCTGACCTGAGCAGGCATACGGTCGTAGAACCGAAGACCCTTCTTCGCGCATCCGACGATCCAGCCGTCCGTATCGGTGAGATACCGCCAGTAGATCGGAGTGAGCAGTCCCTTGTTGACGTTGATGTAGTCAGACGATGCGCTGTCCGCTACATGGACGTTCGACTCAAGAACGGTGTCAATGGTGAACCGAAGCGACGGGTTGGCCAGAATCACATCCGGCGTCTGCTTGATCTTATCGCCGCGCTCGTTGAACGCGTTGTCAACGGCCACGACGTTGTAAGCCGTCTGGAGAGTGGTCGAACCGAATGCTGCGCTCACGATCAGGTTGTAGTACCCGGTCGCGCTTGAGTTCAAGTACGGCTTGTGGTTCGTACCCGTGGGGGTCAAGAAAGGAACATTGTCGTAGATGTCCGCAGGGTACGGGTCGGCGTTGTTGGTGAACGATCCGTCGAACGTCGCCGCGTGTCCTGCCGCCAGACGCCCATTGTTGAAGATGTTTGCACACGCTTCTTCTTCGGTAATCCTCACACCGCGCCCCCATCCTCGGGCGAATTCCATCATGTCGGCGTTCAGCTTCCCGGAGTTGATGTCGGACAGCATATCGGCGGTAAGCGCGATTCTGTCCTTGAAGGTCTTAAACTTACAGTACCAGGTCCACCCTTCGGCGGGCTTGGTAATCGGGACGTGTTCGCCGTCGGGAAGCTCCCAGAGCTTCGACACACCGATACCAGCGGTCCCCTTCATCCCGTCTCCATCAGTGACGTTAATCACTTCAAACACTTTGTCGTAAACCGTCTCCTCTTCGTCGTAAGACTCGAAGTACCACTCGTACAGGTCCTTCGTGAGGAGTTCCGGGAAGTTGCTATTTACGGTGATTCCCATTTGTTATCTCCTTTTACGAAGAGCCATAGTCCAGCTCTGCATCAGAGCCGGCGGCGGTATCGGTAAACGGTCCCTTGAACATAACGTAGATCAAGTCTTCGTCGGTATCGACCTTGACGATCCACACGTTCTGATATGCGTCCCTATCGTGATCTATCGACTGCGCCCCGTCCACATCGCAACACTGGAAGCAATACGCCTGCGTTACGCTGGAGTTGGAGAAGCAGAAGACAGAACCGGGAACGGCTAAAACGATCTCGATACTCGTGCCACCGTCAGTAGACGGCGCGGTGCAGCCCTCGAGGGCGACGCCGACCACTTCATCGGTGACGGCGGTCCATTTCTTGATATACCCGGCGTAGGTAGTGCCGGCAACCGCGTCAGCCGCCGCGAGAACAACTATGTCCCCGTCAACGATAGTGCTGGTATTGCTCGACACCTTTGCCGTTACCTGAGTATATGGACCGCTTGAGTATCCGTATTTGCGGTAAGTTGCCATTATTCAGTCCTTGGTTTATAGCCTACGATTGTGGGCTTACCGAACCGCCGGAGGGCTGCCTGTTCGACGGATTTGACCTCGGGATGCTTTTTCATGTACTCCTTTGCCTTTTCCTCAATCCATTCGATAGGCTGCTTCTGATCCTGGGCGATGGCTGTCATCACCTCGGGATAGCTCTTTTCACCCTTGCCCGGTGCGATCTCTCGGCCCACGTCCTTGTTGCCGCCGAACAGAAATCCCTTCTTTTCCTTGAGGCCCTTGATGGCATCGGTTACGTTGTCAAACGTCACCCCATCGGTGAGCTTCCACGCATCGTCAACGAGATCGGGATTCACCCCTGCCTTCAAAGCCTCTTTGACGAACGTGTTGAAAAGCCGTTCCCGTTCGGTATTTTTGTTGGACTCCTCAATGCCCTTAGTCAAGGTATCTACCTTTGCCTTCAGGACAGCTATCGGGTCCTCCTCGTTGTCAGCCAGTCCGAGTGATTTTTTGAACAGCGCATCTCGGTCGGCCTGTGATTTCTCCATGTTTGCGATCTTCTCGTTCAGGCCCTTGATCTCCTCGCGCCGCGTCTTATTTTCAGCCCGGAGTTCCTTGACGTATTTCTCGTCAAACACCTTACCCTCGGTAGTGGTCTCTTCCGCTACCGTACTGGAATCGTCCAGTTCCTTCTTGTCTTCAGGCATCTTGCCCTCCATAATAAAAAAGCCCGCTGGTGTCATACCAACGGGCCGGGTTTACGGTTGTCCGATATGTCATGTGAAGCCTATTTCATCTTCACCGTCTTGCTTGCGTATTCCTGTATGCTCTCGACCTTGCCGTTCAGGTAATTGACCTGATACACGATCTTGCCGGTGAACATCGGGTTATTACTCTCATGCCTCTCGATCAGCTTCTGGATCTCGGTTATGACAGGGTTCATGTTATCTCCCTATTGTGTAGCCTCATCAATCGCCTCCCGCGTCACCCTCGAACGGGTCATACCCGCACCCGTCGGTATCAAGCTCGTCGGGATCGGCGTCAAACGCTTCATCACATACGTCTGGGATACGGGGGATCATGCCGCCTCCAATTCTTCAAGGTCACTTCTTTTTTTGATCTCTTAAATACTTCTCGTAATCACGAGACTTATATTGCTTATGAAAAGTGTTTTTCTCTTTTACATAAATGAGTTCGGGCGGGGGATTTTCAAGATTCTTAATGTCTCCATATATAGTACCGCGTACATATCGAAGGTCTTTGACTGGGACTGTCAACGATTTTATTTCATTCCCATAAACAGCAGCATATTCTTTCGATGTAGTTACAAAGTCACCACTTCTTATCTCGCCTTCCTTACCTTCTTTATAGATACCCCGGTAAATCGTAAGCTCCTTTTGCCCTTCATACCCTACCCAATGCTTCGCATCTTCCGCGTTCATTTTTTTAATAGGAATCCCAACCTCTGTTTGTAACGACCGCCTTCTTTCGTATTCAAATTCTTCTTTTGATAATGGTCCTGATTCAATCTCACTAACCGCCACCGGTTCCTCTATCTTCTCCGGCTCTTTCACTTCCACCGGCTTCTCGACGGTCTCTTTCGTCTCACCCGTCAATTCTTCAAGGTCGTCGATATACAGATACCGCGCCACCCCACAATAGCAGTTCGGGTGATACGGCGGCCAGTCTACACCGTCCTTGTCGTAGAAGTCTGCCGTCGCCTCTTCGCCTGAACTCTGGAAGTTCACGCCGTTATGCAGATGACCGAGGCATATTCCCCCCGGACACGGCCCCCCGTAGTAGCGTATCCTGACCCCGATGATATCCTTATTCTGGCGCAGGACTTCCTTCTCTGATAACGTCTCGGCGTGGGAGAGTTCGGTACGGACAAGACGCTCGGCCTTGTACGTTATCCCCTTATTCCTTTCGCCCGGCTTTAGGCCGAATACATCTTCCCTTACCCTGCGTATCGTCTCGTCGGGATTCTGATTCTGCCGTATAGCCTCGATGATCCTGCCGTTGATAGCCTCGTATGCCTCATTGGTCAGGATCGATCGCAACTTGGAATCACGGTACTGCTTATATAACGCACCCTCTCTTTCGTAGGCGGCCGTCTTATTGCCAAGTAACTTCTCGACCCATTCATCTTTCGTGAAATCACCGGGTACAAGTTTCGCCTGTCGTCTCAGGTATACGTTGTCGTGGTAGTCATATATGTCATAAACCATCGGCTCAATTTCGGGGGGTATGCCACCCGTGGCCATCGTCACGGCCTGCTCGATTGACTTGCTGGAAAGACGCTTACCATCGACAACAGGAGACTGTACCCACCGCGTCTGGTAGATCGGCTTGCCGTTCGAGCCAACACCTACCTTGACCTGAACGAGATGCTTGCTTATTTCTTCGAGGGCGTCTCTTCCTGCTCGTCCGATTGATCTGACGAGTTGGTTGATTTTGGCTTCTGTCCCTCTGTCAAAGTATCCTTCGATTCGTCGTCTCCCATGAATTTCTCGCGGAGTTCCATCGCCTTCGCTTCACGTTCGGCGTCGGCCGCTTCCTTCTGCTTCATCAACTCCTCAATGGCCTTATCCTCATACCCGAGCGTCCTTAAAGCCTCCTCGGTCAGTCCCAGCTCACTCAAGAACCTTGCCCGGTCAATGACCTGCGCCGGATCCTCGTCATCGTCAGACGGCCAGGTGATGACCACGTTCTTGAGGTCGATACCGAAGGCGTTGGCGATCATCTCCTCGAACCCGCGCTTGAGGTATATCAGCTTTCTATTGGTGTAGATTTTCAGGCTTTGCAGGAGAGTATTAAGAGCTTTGGCACTGGACGCTTCCGCTGCCGTCTCTTCCTTCATCTTCCGTGGAACCGACCCGATACGGTACAGGTGGTCGAGCGCGTCGTTCAGTTCATTCTCGACCGCCGTCATGTCGATGTCCCCGCCCACCGCCTCGATGGGAATAGGAACCAACGACCCGGGTGTAATGACGATTGACGTACCAGCCGAAATACCGCCATCGTTTCCCTTAGGACACCACACCCGGAATGAGTTGTGCTTCGTCGCCCAGGCTCTTTTAGTCAGCGCGACATTGACCTCATTCTGCGGTTCGATCAGGTCCTCGATCCCCGACCGCCCGTAGGGTGTGCCGTCAACCTCGTCTCTCACGATCTTGATGATGGGTATAAACCCGAACCCGTGGGCTTCTTCTTCAATCGTCCTGCCGCCCTGCGTAGTCCTATAATTCGTCTTGTCGACGATAAGCTTCATCTGCTCGTTGCGGGTTCCTTCCTCCCCTGAATCAATCTCCTCTTCCCACTCGAATCTGTACTCGGTAACCTCATAGACGTTCGTAGGATTGGTTACAATCGTAACGTCGGTCGAGTAGAGCTTTGAGATATTGATAACACCCTCTTTGCGGGTCATCATCAGGAAAAGCGTACCGGAGTTCTCCTGTGCCTTGTAGTATCCCGGCAGGGCCTCCCAGAAGCTCCTGCCACCCCCGAAGTAAGGCCCGTCGAGCCATTCCTGCACCTTCGCCGTCTGCTCCTCGTTCTCATCCTCGCCGTTGGTTATCATCACATCGAAGTACCCCGGCATGAACGAAACGCGGGTATCCTGAATCACCCGTATGTCATTCTGAAAGAAGAAATTTCTCTCGTTGAATTGCGAAGACGTGGCTACGTTGGCGGTATCCACCCAACGGGTCTTAAACTCGTTGAAGATCGTGGCCCGCTTGCCGTTGTAAAAGTCCTCGTACTTTTCGAGGTCGTCATGCAAGGTCATTGTTCACACCCATTATCATCTCGCCAATAAAAGCACTAAAAAAAAGCCCCCTATCAAAGCTATCCAGAACGATGCAGCTATTTCAGGCCATATTGGCAAGGAGAAGAAAAATCCAGTTTCTATCTCCTCTAAGGATTTACACCTGGCCAAGACATTAAATGCCTTGTCTTTATCCTTAGCATGACCCTTGCAGAGATAAACCTTCATCCTCGTATGACTGATGCCTGTATACCCATATTCCCAATTCGTATATATACACCGCCAGGCTGCCCCTCCAACCAAGACCATCCCACAGAAAGCACAGATGCCCGTGTATCGCTGTTTTATTGAAATACTAACAGCTTTTTTTGCGAGTTGCCTTTGGTATTTCCACTCTTTGATCTTCATACTATCTCCTCTGTTTGTGTTGTGAAGCGATAATAACCTCTGAAAAAATACTTGATGATCCGTCTTAATGTTTTGAAAATGCTTTGCCGTTTGCGCAATCGCAATGTTTTATTATCATCATCATCGTAATAAAACCGATCAACCATTGCGGTTCCCGCACCAACTAAAATACCACGGCAAATAGAAAAGTCAGTCAGCCGTAATATGTCCTTGATCCCATAATTAGGACGAAATCTAATAATGTGAAAACTAACTCCTGTTATCCCCGCCAAAGCCTTTTTCAACATACCGACATTGCAATCGGGACACGCTATATCGACATCTCGATAGTTCACGTCTCGCCGCGAACAAAGGTGGTTTACATACCCTCCATATACCGTCGCATTGTATCGTTTTGTAATATCAAAAAGCATCGTGGCTGTATCATGGTCTCTTTTTATTGTTACTTTAACCCCACCGTCATGGAGGGTCATACTTTACCCTTGATCTTGTCGATCAGCTTGATTATGAACGCCCTAGCCGCGTCGTGGATGGCATACCCGAAGATGATGCCAGCCGCCGCGAAGATGATAGCCACCAAAGGATACGAGAGAATCTGGACCATAACGCCTCCTAAAATCCACCCGGTCGAACATCGGCCTGGGTGATGGTTGTTTTCTTCTTCTTCTCTACACGCTCGAAATAGTCCATGACCAGTACCGCGTGTACCCCGCACCGTCTTGTGAGGACAACGTACCTGCCGTCACGATGGATCGAGCAATTCGGATACATCACAACTTCGCCATTCTTCCTGACGGCCCGGACGAACTTAGAACCCCCCGACATGAACAACGTCGCGCTGGAGTACAGGCGGCGTGCGTATGAGCCAGTTGCCGAGAGCCAATGCGATAACGCAGTCATCGTGGTATCCTTCAGGCGCGTTATACCGGACGTTGCCAGCCTTAGTGATTTCATAGCCGAAGATTTCAAGCTCGTTAAGTAGTACAGGAATATCCGGGTAGCTGATTCTACCCTGTTCGATATCGACCGAGAGCGCTTCGATGAGGTTCTTTTTGGTTTCATTAGTAAACTGGTATCCCTGTATGTTCAGTCCCGATCGTCTTAACTCGTCAAACAGGGGATCCCCAACCCCCGTCGAGTCTATAAGAACAGAGGCATTATTCCACGCCCTTGCAGTTTCGGTAATACGAGCCTTTTGAAACGGCCACTCGATCTGGTTGTATCGCTCGAATCCGACGAGCTGCCGCCGTTTGTCAAAGACACATAATACGGTAAAATCAACGTGCTTTCCGAGGTCAACACCGATGTAATATCGTTCGCCACCGACAGGTGTAATAAGTTTACCTGCGATGCACCTTCTAATTCCTCGAAAGACACCGGCTCCGTCGTCAAGGAACTCGGCAAGATATTCCTGCTGAAATGAAGAAGAAGGCAATTCCCGGCGAGCAGTCTCAATCTCTCCCGCGTCAATGTACGGATTAGACGATGTTGGAAAGGTGAATGACTCATAATCCGGGAACATATCATCCTGGCCTCTCGTGAATAATTCGTAGTAGTAGTTCTTTCCTTTCGGGGTCCCGGTAAAGAGTCCGCGCCCCTTTCGGTCCGCGAGTGTCGGCCTGAGTATTTGCTCCCAAACGTCTTTAAGCATGAACTCAGCCTCGTCAACAACGAGGAAGTCAATACCGAATCCGCGCAGGTTGTCAGGATGTTCAAGGGTGCGAAATTGGAGATGCGAGCCATTGACGAACCAGAGTTCAAGGCTGCTTTCGAGCTTTCGCTTGATAACGGCCTGCGGTAAAAGGGCGACCATGCTCCATGCGATAATGCTCTGGCGATAGACCGGGGCCACCCACATACATTCGGCGCAAGGCTTATTGATCGAGGCGTTGACGATCTCCCACGTCGCCGCGAGTGTCTTACCCCATCTCCGGCCAGTAGTGCAGACACGAAACCGAGCAGACGAGCCATGTAATGCCTGCTGTGCCTCATGCGGCCTGTAATCGGTATCGAGGATGATCTCATTCACTGCCTGGATTTATTGTTTTCCATTTGACGGTTACGGGGTGTTCTTCGTTTCCTTCTATGACAACCTTCTCGCCCCAGTCGTCCCGGTAGAGTCTTGAAAGCACGGTCAGGGCAACCTTCGGGTCCTTCGCATTCACGACCCGCCGTTCAAGTTTCTTGCGCCCGGCGAATTTCGCATTCTCCACCCGGTCAAAAAAGTCAAGGTAGATCGGGTCCCCTTCTTTGCCCCTATCGTACCAATTGAAGAAGGTCTGCTTTGATATCCCCGCGTTACCATACGCGACGGCCAACGTAAACCCCTCGGCCAAATCTGCGCAGATGCTTGCGGTAATATCTTCGCATAGTTTCAACTCTGCCATTACGGATACATCTTCGCTATTGTTTTGAGGTTACGCATCCGCTCTACTATCGCGGACCGCTTCGCCTTCGTGATTTCAAGTTCAATACGCGCCTGACCGAATACGCGCTCACGTTCTTCAAGGTCTAACCCGTTCTCGTATAGTTCACGATCAAGAGCCGCCAGCATACCCATGATGCGGTCTGACTGGCCTTCAAGGTTAGTAACTTCTTCCGATGATAGAGGTTCGATCACTGCAACCACTCCAACGCCGCCATTACCGCGTTCCTCTGGCCGACCAGCGTCTCCGATTTGGCCCGTAGCATATCAAGCTGGTAGGCGCCTCCGAGCTTATCGAGCATGAAGTCCCGGTAGTTCCCGGCCTTGTCTGATTCCCAGAGACGGTGGCATCCCCAGCATAGGGTATCGCAGTTGTCTGGGTCGTATCTGGTGTTCCACTTTCGTCGGTTCCAAAAGTGCGAGCATTGCAGTCGTTCGGTCTTGCCGCATCTAACGCATCGGCCATCTCTGGCCCGAATATGTTTTGAAAAAAGATCATCGGCGTGTTTCGTTAGACGTTGTAATTCGGTTTTGCCCCGCCCCTTACCCACTTTGACCATACCGGATATAAATAGAGGCCATTACCACCCCATAGATGTTTAGGACATCTTGCCAGTAGGCTATCACCTCTACGGTGGCGAGGATGATAATGTCCTCCTACTTAACGCGGCACTTTGGGGGTGTTTTATGCGATAGCGTCCAATAATTTTTGTATTTTTCTCGATATATTTGATTGGTCGATCCCAAACTGCCCCGCTATTTCCTCTTGGGTATATCCCTCAAAGTGCATCTCCATGATTTTGCGATCTTGGGGGTTTAATCTTGGTAGGAATCTCTTGAGGTCAATAATGTCGTTGAGCGCGTCTGTTGGGTCATAGCTGCATTCATCGAGGTGATAATCAATCGGGACAGTGTTTCTCTTACCTGGGATTCTGATCACTTTAGACATGACGATCTCCTTTTTAGGGAATACTCCCTTATAAGAAAACCGCCGTTGGTATGGTAGGTTTTCGGCTTTTTGTGCCGCCGTTGGTATGGTAGGCTAACTCAGACTATTTGTAGAACTCGTCTCCCTTGATCTTCACGAGTGACGCCCCGCCGTCCTCGCGGTACTGAGCCTTGACGATCTTCCCATCATGTACCTCGATCTCTACGTCGTCAAGGCCGGACACTCTCGTGACGGTAAGGTACGGCCCCCTTATGAGTACCTCTGCCTCGGTCGTCATCCGCATCAGGGTTATAGCGTCATCACGGTTCATGCGGCCTCCTTCATCATGTAGCTTCTCGTGGAGTGGTTGTAGTATACGCCCGTTTCGATAAGTTCCCACCAGTCACCGTCGGGACCGATGATGACAAGACCCTTCTTGATCGCACGCCGTAGCATCGATGGCCAGGCTTTAGTGATGGTCATTTCTTCCCCCGTTTCTTGTTTTTCGCGGCCCATTTAGCATACGCTGCCCGATACCGCTCTTTGTTATTTTGGTAATAGTTGGCCAGATACGCCTTTCTATGTTCCGTTGATCTAAGCACACGCTCGCCGTGTATCCGATCACAATCACCCGGACAATTATTGACGGGGCAGGATAGGCATATCTCGCGGTTGCGGCCATCGTATTCTCTGTCATCCATTATACCACCGCCCGGTGATGATTGAGTTGACTCGCACAATAACCCATTCTTCATTTGCCATGTTCTACCTCACAATACTTCACCGCAGCGGAAAGCCATGCTTCGGCGGGGGTGTCACCTTCGCCCATTGTTTCGCAGGCAGATTCAAGGCCATGACACTGGACAATGCGATAAACGGGGATATTTTGCATCCTGTCAATAACACAAAAACAAATAGCGCGTACTTCTATAAACTTATCTTCTGTGGCTACTCTACCTTCAGGGGAGAGAAGCCAACCGGCGAATCCGTCAAGAGGGAACCCCCACCCATCCTTGTCGCGTAGGCAAGTTTCGCCAACCTCTTCGGTGATCCGGTACCCCAACCACTCCGCTACTCGGCACAATTGCTCATCTGTGTACATCACTTACCTCCATCTAATCCTAATGACTTCCGGGCTAGATCGGCTACGGATTCGGGTTCAGCATCATCATACGGTGATCGTGTACGCCCGGCCTGAGTTTGCAGGGCCGCCTCTAATTGCGCCTCGCTCATCTTCTTGGTGTTCAGGTATTTATGGAATGGGCGGTTATAGGTTAAGAACGTCTCAAACCGATTCATTGACTTGGTGAAGTCTACCAGCGTCCATTTGTAGGTAAGCCAGAAGTTATCAGAATGCAGGATGCGCTCATAGTTCTTGATCGCCTCGCATACAGTCTCAACGCCGAAGTCGTCTATCCTTGCACCGACGTGGCTCTCAATCTCATCGGTGATCTTTAAGTGGTGGTGCATCTGCATTGAGTTCCAAAATTCAAAGACCTTATATATATCTTCTTTATTGTCTTTAGTTTGTTTTGTATGTGTCCGCGTCGCTTTCGCCTTGCTTTCACGCTTGTGTCCGTTTACTGTCCGCTCATCCGTGATATAATTAGATAGGTTCTGGTATTCGTCGTATTTACATATAGTTACGACAAGGAAGCTGTGACCGTCCTGTGTCCGCTTACTGACCGTTTTACTGTCCGTCACCATGACGCGTCGTGTACGGATGCGACCCTGTTTTTCGAGTTTTTCGATGAATCGCTTGACCTTGCCACGGCTCCATCGCCAATAACGCGCCAGACCCAGGAATGACGTTATCAGTTCGCCACGGTCAAGTTTCACATCCCCATAGTTTTTCAGCGAATCCGTGGGCGACCATTGCGCCCGCCTGATAAGGTCTTGCCACGCGCTCCGAACATCAAACGGTGAAGGATCGAGCCAAATATCGGAATCGAAAAAACACCTGGGCGTTATTTTGAATCCTTTATCAGTCCCCAATTATTTTACTCCCCTTCTTGGAGTTGCACCGTTTGCAGAGCGTTTGTAGATTCTCCATTTTTGTCTTTCCCCCCTTTGATTCTGGGTGAATATGGTCTACGGTTAGATGTTTCCTCGCGCCGCATATCTGACAAGTATAGTTATCACGCTCAAATACGTCCCATTTAGTGAACTCTTTGATTGGTTTCTTCGTGTAGCAAGATATAGAACGGGGGCGTCGGCTATTTTCAAAATCTCTCATCGCTCGTTCTAAATCATCATCATCGCGTAGATCGAGACGGTCATTTAAAATACACCATTCCTGAAATTCAAGGAATCGAGACAGTTTTTGTCCCCTCCTTCTAAGGTCGAGAATGCCCGCAGCAATTTCGATAGCGGGTATTCCTATAAAGTCTTTTTCAATGATGTACGGTCCCTTGCCGATGATTGGAGGTAAATACTCTTTTTTGCCCATCTAATTACTTCCCCAGCATAAAAGAAAGCCGACACTTGCTATGATCTATCATGGATAGAAAACCCCATCCTCACGGGTAGGGGAGTGTCGGCTAATTGGTTGTCTTTTATTGTTCCATAATACATCATAGCACTTACCATAATATACTACCCGTCGGTAATGTCAAGATATTATTGCGGGGGGCCGAAGCCCCCTTTGTTACTCAGCGTCAATCAGGTCAGCGTCAACAACAGGATCAAGGATCGGGGCCGTGGGCAGCTCGCTCACGGGATGGAACAAATCATAGGTCTCGCGGTAATCGCCTCTCTCGTGTGTACGGTTGCCACGGTCGGCAGGAGCATCATCAGCGTCATCGTCTGCAACGTCGTCATCGCCCGAATCGTCGTCCGCTGCGTCGTCATCAGCATCGTCATCAGCCGAGTCGTCATCATCGGCATCATCGTCGGCGTCGTCATCCGCGTCGTCATCCGCATCATCGTCTGCGGAATCATCATCGGCATCGTCGTCTGCTGAATCGTCGTCTGCAACATCGTCGCCGTGTTTGCCATCGTCGTGGCCGTCACCGTGCCCGCCACCGTGTCCGTTGTCGTCCTGGTTCCCGTTACCGCCACCAGGAGGGTTCTCTGGGCCTCCCCCTGCCGGGTGTCCACTGTTGGACGGATTGTCGTGGCCTCCTCCGCCACCTCCCGCATACGCCATCAGGCCCATGCCGAGAGCGAACAGGATACACAGAACTAGCATCAATAGCTTCTTCATAAGCACCTCACAAATAGGTTAAACACACTAATCGGTTTTCTCTAATACCTTAATCAGCTTATTGAGTATTTTTCGCATCCTACGCTTGTTGCGCCACAAATAAATACGATGAACACACCTATCATATATCCCCCGGAATACGAACCCGGCTAGGAATGAGCATATCGCAACGGAGATTAAGAAGTCGGTCATCGTTCACTCCTATCGTGGTAGTTCATCATGGCCTCCTGCTTAGTTCGGTATCGTCACGATGACCGCGTTTACCATCGTACCGGATTCCTTGAATGCTCCGGGATCAAGCCGTTCGATTGCCCCGCCGCGCTCGGATAAGACGTATTCTCTAAATCCTTTCGCTCGGTTATCGTTCCTGAATGTCACCCCGGCAGACATGACCGATACGAGCCGCCCGCCGGGTTTGAGGAATTTCAGGGCATGGGTAACGTGTTTAATGTCGGCCTGTTTTGCGAAAGGCGGGTTCATAATAACGCGGTCATAGATAGCGCCACTATATGCCTCCGGTTCCATCAGCAGAAAGTCATTGCACCAGATAACGCGGGCGACACCATCGGCGGCCCATTTTGCGATATACTTCTTTTCGATCTCGACGCAATCAACCGCCGTTATCTTAGCGACCTCGCGGGCGATGTTCCCGGTCCCCGCGCTCGGTTCGAGTACGAGCATCCCCGGTTTGAGTTCGGCAAGCTCAATCAGTCTGTTGATAACTGGGAGTGGTGTCGGGAAGTATCCGGCCTCTTGCGGTGTTCCGATCTCTCCGGTCATTATGATCTGGTCGATCACTTCTTCGGCGTCTGATTCAAAGACGTGGCCCTTTTCTTTCTTGTTCCACTTCCCCCCGGCCGCCTCTAACACCTTATTCACGTCCAGATACATCTTGCGGTCAAGCTGTCCGCACGTCATACGCAGGACGTTGCCCAATATTTCCGACGTACTCAAAACCGACAACACAGATTCATCTACTTTCATTCGTTACTCCTTCGACTATAAACCTCCGTGGGTCAACGGCCATTCCGTTGAGCCTCGTTTCGTAATGGACATGGAACCCCGTTGATCTCGTGCCCGTATCCCCCATACACGCGATCGGCTGGCCCCGCTTGACCTTCATCCCCACCGATACCCCATACGTCAGCAGGTGCGCGTACAACACCTCGAGCTTGTCGCTGTGCCTCACGATAATCGTGCGCCCGTATCCCTGCATCTCCCCGACGAATACGACCGTACCGGCTCCTACGGCCTTTACGGGCGTACCCCGGACGTTGCAGATGTCGATGCCGTTGTGCATACGGATCGTCCGGGTGAACGGATCGCGGCGGAATCCGTACTCACTCGTGACCCGCCCCTCCGCCGGCATCAGTCCCGGATACGCCGCCAGCGCCTCGGTATCGGCCAGTACCGCATCTGCCGCCAGCATGGAATCGGTGATGGAGCGGAGGTCGGCGGCCCACACCTCCCCGGTCAATAAGATGATGGCGAGGACTGTTGCGGTTTTCATTCTGTTGCCAAACCCGTTCCATTGCAATGGGGGCATTTCGGATGTTCTTTCTTGGTGACCCTCTCCTGATTTTTGGATACATGGATTGCCCCACATCCATAATTACCCGTTTCGCCGTAGCCGGGTGCAATCAACGTAATGCTTTCTTTGTCGTTCGATCTCACCGTAAAAATAACATCAGATGGAATCCCGCGGAAGAATCTGAAATCCATCCCCCACGAAAAATCATTATCCTCATCGAATACGACCCGCTTGCCCGCAGGTAGAAATTCGATACACCATTGTTTTGGCCGAAGATGGCGCTGTCCACCGTACTTGTCCGCGAGAACCGTTAATCCGCTCATCACTTCACCTCCTTCATCTTCCCCTCGATGTCCTCGACCGGCTCATACGTCGCATCGAAGATGTCGGGTTTGCAGGGGTAGATTTCTCCCTTGATTCCTCGAATGATATAATCCCCCTGACTCGCTACCATGATACCCTCAAGGGTTTTTATATGAATTTCTACAACCCCAAAAGATGGATAATGGAAGGTGGCTACGCCGCTTCGGAGAGCACCAACAATCCAGTCGGGATCTTCAATCTGGTCAGCCGCACCCGTCCACCGGAACGCATCAATCACCACAGGTTTCTTTCTGTATAGACTCATTTACTAACCTCCCTCATTTTGGTTTCGATGTCTTTGATCTTCTCGTCCTGCACATCGAATATCTTGTCCCATTTCCCGTCTACGGCAATGGCCGCGTCCAGGGCGATCGTCAGTGTCTCGATACGCTGTTCCAAGTTCGCTATACGCGCCTCCGTGATCTCGTCGTGGTACGCACGGTGAGCGACGTAATCCCATATCACGGGGCGGTAGGCGATGAACAGGAGCGTCGCGCATACCATACCGATCGCGGCGACACCGACCCACGCGATTTTCGTCCCGCGACGGTATTGATTGATCTCCGAGGTCATCTCGGCTATCATCTCATCCTGGGCGCGTAATCGTTCGGATTGAGAATCAATAGTGACCTTCGGCGCCCACGCGCCCTTTGGTATCTCGGACTCCCCGTAAAGTTCGGTCAACTTTACCTTCTCAGCTTCTGTCCACTTGGTAGGGTCGGCCTTCCGTTTGCTAAATGATTCCGGCGATATACCGATTGCAAAGGCCATTTCTTTATCGGTTGCCATAAGTTGCCTCGTTAAGATTTGGCAAGTCTATCCCGTCACCCACACCACCACGAGGGCGATGAGGGGGAAGATCACCGCCAGGCCGAGCAGGATCACGGCAATGATGATGGGTCGCCATTCGTGTCGTCTTTCATCTGTCATGGGGTTACTCCTGCTCTGGGATTGAAGCGATCATACCTTCGGGTGAAACCGCGTAGGCGATTAAAGACTCCAAATGCTTTACCCTCGCCACCAGTGCGTCTATAGTGTCGAGAGCAGATGAAAGGTCGTCAATCGTCGTGTCACATGGAACTTCACCGCACCACTCGTCGGCACAATCCATAATCTCAAGACGATGCCTTTCAAACCTGACACGACGTTTTTTGTTTTCCTGTATGATTTTATCAAGGTTAATCATGGGGTTACTCCTCTGGTGGATAAGTAGCCTCTCCCGATGAGCAGTACATCGCAGACCACCTTAATAGTTTTTGTTCCAATCCCCGTATCCTCTCGTCCTGTGATTCGATATGGGAGAGAAGGTCTCGAATATCGTAATTAAAACATTCATAGCCTACGGTAACACCAGTTCTGCGCCCACCTTCCCGACAAATAATAGTATTTCTCTCCCTGATCTCAGCTATCTGTTCATCACTTAATCTCATCTTGTCCTCCTTATTACGACAATGCCTCAACTATCCTATCCATAGCCTTGTCCAACTCTTTCGGTGTTGAGAATGAATAATGAGTATCTGATTCAGCCCCGAAGAGTGTCACGGACAAAAGGCAATCGGGTTGCGCCCTCATAGACATAATACAGGCAATATTTAACCACTCATAAAAACCTTCTACTCTAAATAGCTTTATCATCATTACTTATCCCCCAGATACTTCCTTGCTGCCTCGTAGACAGCAGTCGGCAGGTCCCTTGACCAATCTATCTTCGCATATGGACGCTGTTTCAGTAATACGATTACATACGATCTGTTAGATGTCATTGTCATTGGCAGGGGTTCTATCCCGTCCCTCAACAGCGCCTCCATCATTGCTACGGTTCCGGGGGGGGAGAGAAGCCAGTCGTGGAATCCGTCCAACAGAACATTCCCGGCAATCGTTCCGGTGCGCTCGACATCGAAGCACCAATGGTAATCGCGGATAAAGTGTACTATTCCTAACCACTCCGCTATCTTCTTATCTATCTCCATCATATCCCCCTTGTGCGGTGAGGTGTTATTCGCCAGTATATTTCGGCATTTCCCAAAAACTCTCAAGCGCCCGAATATATCCCCATAGGTGATTCCCGAGCGCGGCTTCCGCATCGGCCTCGTAGTCGTGGAGAATATCCACCAAGTCATCTCTTATTTTTGTCGCCATTTCTTTGTCAGTCATCTTACTAACTCCTTTCCCCCGTTGGGGGATGCGGTTATTCGGTTCGCCACGTGTCGATAACAATAGACCCGTTTTCCCATTCCTCTGCACGACTAATCTGCAAATACTCGCACAAGACGGTGAGTGCTTGGTTTCTGTTCTCCGCAACAACCCCGTATTCCCTCGTTGCGCCCGTAGTGTGAATGACAACAAAAACCCGGTACAGAGAAACTTTCGACGGTACAGCAATACATCCACCATTCATCTTACTACTCCTTAATAGAGAGGGCTAGGGCTGGTACGACGACCTCAATTCCTATCGTCTTCGGTGCGCGTCCACACCTTCTCCCGTCGGTTACGGGCTACCTCTCTCGCTGCCCTTGCGCCAGTTCCTTAGCCCTTTTAAAAGATTTTAATTTGATGTGGGGTACGGATTTCCACCGTTTAATCTCTCGTACCGAACTGTCGGTCGTATCAGCTACGCCTGTCACGCTCCCACGTTGTTATCTCCCCAAATCATCATCGAAGTCCCGATAGCGGATCTCCGGGTCCTTCGGCACATCCTCGATCATCCCCAGGCCGTAGATCAGGCAGCCGATCGTCAGCAAGCCGATAGTGAATAGCATAATGACCTCAACCGGATGACGGTGACTACGGACGCAAGGCATATCACCGTTTTGGCCGCAAGCCCGCGATTGGACACCCGGTAAATTGGAGGGCGACGGGCCGGTACATCCGGCACTGGCTGCTACTACCACATAGCGTTTGGCTTTCGATTCCTGTTTTTCTGCCATTTGACGGCCATCCTATAAAGGTTTCTCGTTTGCCAGACGTCGCCCATTTTGGTTAGTAGGGTATATCGTCATCGATCTCTCGGTTTGGTTTGGTCGCCGGTGATGCCCCTGACTGGGCGGTGCCGCCGAGCATAACCATCTTGTCGGCCACAACTTCGGTCATGTACCGCTTGTTGCCGTCCTTGTCGTCCCACGAGCGCGTCTGCAGACGGCCTGAGATATAGACCTGCTTTCCTTTCTTGAGGTACTCGCCGCATATCTCGGCCAGCTTGCCCCACACGACGATATTGACCCATTCGGTACGTTCTTTCTTCTGACCCGAATCCTTGTCAGTCCAAGACTCGTTACACGCGATTGAGAACGTCGCTACCGCCTGTCCCCCGGCGGTGTACTTTACCTCCGGGTCTTTGCCGAGGTTGCCAATCAAGACAACGAGATTCACACTTGCCATTTATGCCCCCTGTGCTATGTATTGTTCTATCGCCCACTGACCCTGTTCCTCGGTCGCCTTCTGCCACGATAGCCCGATGAAGTTGTTGAACATCGGGCTGGCGGTGCGCTTGAGGCTCTTGTCAAAGTCGTCGGCCTTATCCTTACCGTGGATCTCCGCATAGTTATTCCGGCGGGTTCTTATGACCGTGATTGTTTGCTCAGTGATAGCCCCGGCAACCGTCTTTGTTGGCGGTGTATCACTGACCTGCTTTGCTTTTGGAGTTACGTCAACGATCTGGCCCTGTGTTTTTGCCAGCGCGATGATCTTCTGCCGGAGTTCTTCGGGGATATGCCGATCAACCGCGTTGCGCGATGCCTTAGCCGTTGCCTGTTCAAAGAAGAACGGATTGTCGAACGTCCCGCCTCCCCGTTTATTTCCCTTGCGAGGCTGGCGTTTGCTGGCTATCGCGCTGTCGGCCTTGAATTCGGTCTCACCCTGCCGGATAAAGCGGGTGGCGACTACGCTCACATAGGCCGCCTCGTCGTCGATTATGGGCCTGTGAGCCATTTCTTCGCGGATTATGATACCTTGCCTTGCCAATTCGTCACGAGCCGCGTCAATGCCTTTCTTTGACAATCCCTCTACCTGCTTTCCGTCCTGACTAAATGAATACGCGAGGGTCTTGACGTATTCGCCCTTTAACTCGGCAAGGATTAGATCGTCGTCGGCAGCGTCGAATAACGTAAAAGGCATTATGTCTCTATCATCACTCATCATCCCCTCCTAAATCTTTCATCATCTTTTTGAAGGCTTCCAATTCCATGATGTCGGCCTTGCCGTCAATATCGCAGTCCGTTCCTGTTATTATTCTATTTCCCATCTTCAACCTCACCCACATGATTGATAGTAAGGCCATGCTCGATTTCTTCGACAATATCGCCATCTGAATCAAGCAAGTCGATATCGAAATAATTTGGGACATTACATGGCAAATCATCTATATCCTTGATGTCAAGAATCTCACCACACACGCCTTCGGTCTCTAACAGCCTCTTGATTTCTTCCGCATCTATTGCGTCAATTTCAATCATCTTGGTTGGCGTGTAGTAGGTAATCAGATATTTTTTTCGTTTTATGTTGGTCGTTATCTTTTCAATCATCATGTCATCCTCTCGTAAAGCTCTTTGGTTGTCCGGATATCCTCTCGGCAATGCGCCACGATCTCATCCATATTACCCTCGGCGTAGAGTCTCGGGACGTCGGCCCCGTCACCCTTCGGAGGTTCGATACCGAAGGCGATGCAGAGTTCTTTGAGACTAACATATTCACCGTACACTCCGCAAGTATAAAGCTGCATGAGGTCGATATGGTGGTCTTTGTACTTGGACAGAAACAAGGGCCGGACGTTGGCCGGTACTTTGATACCCAGCATCATTGACCGCTGGATACAGTAGGGGAGATCGAAGTTGAGGCCGTTATAGGTGATGAGGGTCTTGAAACATGATTGATCGAAGTATCCCCACAACGCCGACAAGCCTCCAACTTCATCGTGCATTACTGCCGGGATTGACCATTGCTCTAAATCATCGGCGTAAACACACAACCCCAACGCTATGATCTTGCCCCTCGTCGCTTTAAGTGCCGCCTTCTCGATGATGGCAGCCTTCTTATTCTCGATGTCGGCCTGTACCTTCTCCGGGTCCTTCAGGCTCTTGTTGACCTCGATACGATCGACAAGGAACGCTTCCATCTCCGGGGTCAATGCCCCTGCAGTCTCAATGTCTAATACTAAACGCATGATGACCTCCTAATCGTAATACGCCTGGCACGAGGGGCATTCATACCCTGCACCATGTATGAGCATCCAAACTTGGCAGTCCTCGCACCACCCCAACGGTGTATCCGGTTGTGCGTTGATCTTCTCGATCTCGGCGTCAACGTCGAACTTATCTGGTATCAATTCCCCCAGTTTGATCGCATCGTATAGTCCGAGGAATCGACCGAGGGCGTATGCACTCTTATGCGGGTTATCTTCGTACTCGGCTACGATCTCGCCCATGTGTGTTACTATTTCCTCTCGTGATAACATGATTACCTCCCTATGAATGATTCACAAGCCACATGATTTCCTGCTCCTGATAGTTTTCCGGCGGGCGCGTTTTCAGCAGTTCCAAAATCTCCATTGCGGTCTTAAAGCCGTTCATTGTCTATGCCCCCTCTCTTGGCAACAGGTCTTCAAGTTCGATACCAGTCACCAGGGAAATTCTCAAAGCGAATTTGAGGGATGGGTGGCGTTTACCGGCAACCCAATATGACACCGCCGATTCATCGCAACCAACCGATTTAGCAAGCGAGGCGAATGTCACCCCCGTATCCTCAAACCAGATTCTTAATGCAGGCTTTTTCATGGTTGTATCTTATCTTCCTTCGTGACATCTGTCAAGAGAAAAATGAAGGGCTAACTATGCGGAATGATTGACTTGTGTAAAATAGTTTTGGCGGGAGATAAAAAAAATCGCGGGTTTGACCAGGCTGGCCCCGCGAGCGCCTTTGTACACTACCTGCCACTGGCAGAGAGTCATTGACTGATGGCGAATCCACCGGCGATAGTGAGAATGACCCCGGCGAGTACGCCCCATGAAAACCATTTGGTCTTGACCTTGAAATCGGCGGGCGGGTGTTTGACGAGGTACTCGTTCATGGCGTCGATCTTCTCATCCTGGATACGCTTGACTATACCATCCCGTAGTGCGCGGTCGTGGGCCGTAGGGGTAAGCTCGTATCTGTCGGTCGTCTCATTGTAGACATCGGCTCCGGGGTCTTTGGGGACCGCCGCACCTATCGCCGCGATCTTTGCGTCTATGTCGGCCTCGGTGATAGACAGGGACGGGGCGGTGGCGCAACCCGTGCCGAAGTACAGGAACGCCGCGAGGATTACCAGGCATAGAAGGATTTGGCCCCACGAGTCAAAGTCGTCGCTTTTCATTCGTCCTCTCCCAGATACCCCATCATGCGGACTATCTCATTAAGTCTACGAATCTCACCTTTAAGAAACGCGATCTGTTTTTTCAGCTCTTTCCATTGTTGACATCCCGCACAGTCATCTTCCATTAGTAAATCCTATTCTCAAAATAATCTGGGTCATAACCAATCTGGAAATAAACCCATAAGATGTCAAACCAAAAACCAATCTTAAATAATTCAAACTCAAACCATCGGTAGTCCGGTCGGTTGGAAATATAAAACATTATCTTGAAGGCGAAGAAACTAAACCGTCCACTGATGGGAGCGTAGCGAGATTTCATTCGTCACCCCACATCACACTACCCATGTGCGATTTTTCGGTAGTCGTCTTTTTGTCAAGGGCCGCCGGGATGTACTGAGTTTCGATTCTGATCTTCTCCTGATCGTTTGCCTGCTTATCGGCCTCGGCCTTTGCCTTGTCCAATCTTGTTGACTGGATAATGAGTGCTATCGAGAGGACCGCGATTATCAGCAGGACTATCGTACCCCCCGCTATCCATAGGGTCGTCTTGACTGTCATGCTTGCCTCCGTTATTAGTAAAGGAGAATTTCTGCAATGCGTTGCCGGTAATGAACGCCGCCGCGAGGCTTACGATGTAAACGTATATCCCATCGTATTTGAGCCACGCCGCAAGGAAAAGCGAAACGAGGGCGATCATAAATACGAGGAACTTTCTGCCGACACCGAGTACGCTTTTCATTCCCCCACCTTGAAATATATATGCAGGTCGTTAAATTGTGGTATATCCATCGGTTTCAGATTAAACTCTTTCGTCACTTTTTCGATATGTTCAAATATCGTGATGATATCCCCGACGTGCCTATACGCCTCTTTGAGTTCATGCTTTCTGAATGCCTCAGCTTCGCGTTTGTTCGCTATTTCTTTTATAACGAGATCGAAGTCTTGATACTTGTTGTATATCTCGATCAAGCGTTGTAGTGTCATCTTATCACCCTCCTCAATAGAACGCATTGATTCTCGGGTTGTAGCAGGTTCCATTCGGTCACAGGAAGATGCGGGTCTGCTGCGATCTCCCACCCGTCCTCGAGGTACTGAGCGGATTCGCATTTCCGCATGGCCATAAACTCCGCATGAGTCCACATCACTCAGTCACCCGCAGGTCAACGAATGTCCGCTTTTGATCTGGCCGCATCGTGATGGTAATGTATCCTATGTCTCGAGGTGGATAACCGGATTGCTCGGAATACGTTGGCCTCTCATCATCTGATAACGTCCGCATGAACGTGCCGCAGTTAGCAACGATCATCGGCTTTTGTACGACCTTTAAGACACCCCGGCGCGTCGGCAGTATCCGTATCATCCGCTTGCCGAATTTGTCATGGGTGTGTCCGTAAAGGGAAATGTCAGCGTCATAATGAGCTTCGTTCTTCGCAAACTTTGTCAGGTTAGCACCTTCCGTGCGCGATCCACCGCCCCACCCATGATGACCATAAATAACAACAGTGCGGCCAGCACCGTGATTGCCGTCACTACCAGAATAGAAATTGAGATTGAGAAAAAACGAATAGCCAAGGTCGAGAGTGCCAACGGTTTGGCATAGTCTCCGGTGCGGGTCTGACGATGTGTATTTGAGCATGGCGAGTTCATGGTTTCCTGACCCCATGCCGAGCCATTGTTCAGGATCGGTGTTGTATCGTATCAATGAAGCGAAGTCATTGATCTGCCAATCTATGAAGTCCTCTTTGTCCCTGTACTGCGGAGCCGCCTCGCTGATCCTGAATCGCGGGTCCTTGACCCATATACAGTTTAATTGATCTCCTATCCCGATAAAGAACGTGTTAGGCTTGTGGCCATGGTCTTTGAGCATCCTGAGAAAGTCGCCCTCGTCACACGCCGCCGCCCCGTAATGAACATCTGAAAAACATACTAATGTGAAAACGTCGCCATACTTATACTCTATGTCTTTTGAGTAGACTTTAATGGCGGCCTCCTGTTATTGGTTTATATTCTGGCGCAGCCTCCTGATATGTGCAAGTGCATCGTGTCCGTAAAGATAGAACGTCGGTCTTGATTCGTTCGGCCTAACCCACACCACTCCGGGCTTATACTGTACGCCGGGGTGCATGGCGCGATCATCGAGGTGGAAAAAGTTACCGCCGGGATAGAACCCGAATCCAACCTTATTGTATATCCCCATTTCTTCCAATGTTAGCACAAGTAGATCGTATGCGTCAAGTGCTTTTTTCTTCGGTAGTGTGAAGTCTGCCGCCCTGCCGAGATAATGGAACGACTGTTTCGAGTGCCCCGTCCGCTTCGTGTACGCGGGCGAGGTCAGCTCAAACGGCGTATTAGCTAAATGTCTCACGGTGTCGAGGATGCGGATGAACTGGAAGTCCATGCACGTCCAGTCCCCCCAATTCTCCCCGGCGTGAAAGTGCTGGATATAATCCCACTGGTCTGCGTTCATCTTTCCCCTCCGTCCATCTTGCGTTTAATAACGAGGTACGCCGCCAGAGCCGTTATGAACGTCGGGAACAAAAGCCCGACGAGCCTGACGGGTATCACCCAGTGCTTTGAATCCGGCAACTCCGGGATGTACGCCATGAATACGGCGAGGTTCAACACCCAATAGGGTACGTTGCCCAGCATCATTACTGTTACCAACTTGAACCACGGGGCAGCCCCGTATGGCGACCGTATCCATTCTATTATTAAAAATAAACCACATAACCCTGAGAGCAAAATAATCAGAACTACGTCGGCCTGTATCAAATATCTCATCTTGTCAATCCTTTAATCGAGATGCGCTTTCCCGTGTGTAGTCCCATTGAGCCGTGCAACCGGCGGCACTTGTAACTGTTCGCGCAGGTTTTCCGTGACCCGCAGTACGGCCTGCCTCGTCGTTTCGCTTTTCTCTAATTCTTGCTTAACTATTTCCTGTAATTGTGTCAGTCCATTTTGTTTGTCGAATAACCGGGCGAGTAATTTGTCAAACATCTATCCCCTCCTTTTTTTAGGAGGCGCTGTTATTTCACAGAGCAGTCTATGGCATTCCTCAACCTCTTTTTTGAGTGCAACGTCCTGCGCTGTCCGTTCGTTTTCGAGCGATAAGAGAGCATTAACGGCTGCGGTCTGGTCTGCTATCGCCTTGACAAGATTCTGCACGTTCTGGGTCTGGTTCATCATAAAAGCAAACCACCCCTTTTGAGTCAACCAGAATATCCAAAACGCGAACAGGGCAACGGCAACCCCGCCGCCGGTAGATTCTATGATTTGCCCCCAGTCCATATCTACCTCCAAACCTGCCTTGTGGTCGTTGCCGCAATCTTCGTTGTTTTCCCCGCGATCTCCGCTTGCCTCTTATCACCCGAAAGATATCTGATTGATACATAGTCACCCGTGGTATAGTTCACCCCGGATGCCGAATAGACCATGATCTGACGACCGTTCGTAAGCTCTACCAAATGCCGCCCGTCCCCGTCTACCGACACGACCTTGCCCGTGGCGTAGTTGTTGATCGCCGCAGCCCGTGCCGCCCATCCCGCCCGCTTGTCGATGTATCTTGTTAGTGGGTTCGTCACACCGCCACCCCGTCAACCTTTGCTATATCCGCTACTGCAACACCGTTGATCTTCGCTATATCACCCGCCGCGATTCCATTTATCTTTGCGATATTTGCCCAGCCTGCGGTTGCGCCGGTGGCGTAGAGGCTTAGTTCGTATCCGCTGCCCAGAGCGTATGTCGCAGAACCTCCACCAAATTTATCTCCGAGGACATAATACATCCCGCCACCACCGGATGTTGCCGCTTCCATATTCCCGGTAGTCCAGTGCGCACCTATGAAATCTCCGGTTACAACGTCGCAATTCAACCCGGTAAAAGTTTGCTTCGAGCCTGCGGTGACAGCTCCGATTGACTCATAATCTCTATCATCGTAGGATGTACCCGACCCGGAAAACGTACCCATTTTGAAACTGGCTAGATTTGACTGCGCCCATACTTCGAATGATGTCAACGTACCACTATCGTTGGCGGGATTAGTCACAAGAATATTCGTGGAACCTCCTATACTCGTACTTGCCCTATTAGTTGCCCCCGGCCCTACGTCAATAGCTCCCATTATTTTGCCTCGTCTTTTGCGGTGATTCCGGTTCGTACAATCTCTTTCGATGTCAGCTCGGTCACCTTGCTATCGAGTGCCGCCTTCTTCTGGCTCGTCACCTGTGCCGAATATACCACGGCGGGGTTTTTAAGGTTCGGAAACTCATCTTTCTTCCACGCCTCATACGCCTCTTTGCACAAGACCTCGGCCTTGTCCATAATGTCCTTTTCCGTGGCGTTTTCGTCAACCTGTATGAAATGGTTGTGGAAGGGGTTGTTTTGCGTCGTTGTCGGTAGGCCGTCAATCCATTTCTGGTAATCCTTCTGGTCTACCGGCACGCCGTCTTTCATCTCCCCTTTGTACTCCTGCCCTTCCATGTTTGGGACAGTAACGTGATGCGTTTCATATCCGTAGTCCTCTTTGTCGAGGTAGAAGGCAAGGCGTATCTGCACCACCCCTTTTTTCTCAAGCGTCCCGGTCGGTTCTATTTTGACGTACATATCAACTCCTATGCGTGTTCGAAGAAATCAGGGGAAGGGGCGAAGAATATCGTGTTCGCATCGTCTGTCGCCCATCCGACAACCCGGATGATATCCGCAGCCCCGGAGGGCGCGGTCTGCGTCATATCACCGGCGGTTGTATGCACGAATAGGGTATCACCGACGTTCCAGTTCCAATCATCCTCGCGGAAGAATCCATATAGGAAGATCGTTCTGGTATCGCCATTATCACCCGCGTCAACCGCGAGGCCGAGCATGACGAGTCCGGCGGTGGCTTCTGCGTTGGCATCAGCGAGTTCCCACCTGCCGTCGTCGTCATTCAGGTATATCAAATCACCGTATGCGAACGTCCCTCCGTATACTCCCTCGTAAGTCACCCCTGAATACTTTGCGTCTGCGCTGAGATTCCCATCTAACTGGATGGTGCTATTCTCCGGCAATACACTTGATAGAACTGCGGCCTGTGTCTGCGCGAGTGTTTGCTTTGTCCACGAGGGGGTAGTGCCGGTTGCGATGATAAAATCATTGACCGCCGTCGGACTGATGGAAAACGAACCAGTAGGTC
>Ga0105097_10000070_pt1 | contig 36615 bp, 51 predicted proteins | sample PPLLak12cMay2015_FD_87035 | JGI IMG/M metagenome (GOLD analysis project Ga0105097, IMG submission 87035) | Freshwater sediment microbial communities from Prairie Pothole Lake near Jamestown, North Dakota, USA - PPLs Lake P7 Core (1) Depth... | ecosystem: Environmental > Aquatic > Freshwater >...
ATAATAACTACAAAAATTTTCTAGGTGAACTTGATGAATGTCGAGCAGAAATAAGAAGAAAACTATTAGGTCCTTATGAAGACAAGAAAATTCAAGAAAATGGAGATGTATAATGACTAGAAAAGACTTTTCTAGATTAAGAATTGGAACATGGGTTAGAGTATATTTTGATGATGTTGGTGCAAGAGATGGAATTATTATTGAAAAAGAACAAAAAGAAATAAAAGTGTTTGAACCTACTGAAAATACATCTTTCTGGATGGAGAGAGAAAGAATCATAGCAGTTGGACCATTTGTAACAGCTCCAAGGTTTTAGAAAGGAAGAATTTAGAATGAGCATTAGTAAACGAGTAAACCGAATTAGTGTAGATGCTGGATTGATAATGATTTGTGACCGAGAATATTATAGAGATAAAGAACCAAGATTAGATCCACGATTAAGTAGAGTTATTGATATTCCTGTTGGAAAATATAACGCGCATTGGAGAATCCCAAAAACACATAATGGAGATGTTTCTGGAAATGGAGTTCTAAATGTAACCAGCGGAAAAGTTGTCATTTCTGATCCATGTTATGTGATTTCAGATAAAGATGAATATTGGATGAATTGGTTAAATGAAACTGATTATGGATCAAAAGAACCTGAAGGAACTTTAATATTAGATAAGATGGGTGGAGATGGAAGCTATACAGTTTATTTTGATCTAGAGGAAATAAAATGACAATTTATACATCAAGAGTAGACCTGGCATCTATAATGTTTAATTTGCAACAAATTAGTAATAGAAGAAAAGCTTTAAGAAAGGAAGCTGCAAAAGTTCTTAGGATTAATTCTTCATTAATCAAAGATAAAAAGATTAAAAGTAAAATTCAAGGTGGTTATTTTAAAGATTTTACTGATATAAAAGTAATTAGTGCTTTAGAAGATCTATATTTTCAGTAGGAGTTAAAATGGATAAAAATCTTCCAAGATTATATAAAGAGTATGGAGTGTACGTAAATACATTTCGTGCATTTCCATTAGATATTGATGGATTAAAACCAGTTGAAAGAAGAGTTTTGTTAACAGCTTACATTGTTGCTAGAGATAAGTTAGTCAAAAGTGTAAGAATTGATGGAACTTGTATTGCGAGATTTCATCCTCATGGTTCTGTGTATGGGACAATTGTTCAGTTGGTTAAACAAGGTCTTTTAGAAGGTCAAGGAAACTTTGGAACAGATATAGGAGTTGATCCTGTTGGAGCTGCTGCCCCAAGATATACAGAAGCTAGATTGGCTAAGATAACAGAGCATTTAGCTTTTAAGTATATCAATTATGTTCCATGGGAAACAAATGACCTGAATGAGAAAGAACCAAAATATCTTCCAACAATGTTTCCAATTTGTTTGATTGGAACAGAGTTTACACAAGGAATTGGGTTTGGTTTTAAAACATTAATTCCTTGTTATAAAGTTCAAGATTTGTATTCAAGACTTCTTTGGTTACTTGATGTTAATAAAACAAAACCTACAATCAAACCAATTACGGATTGTAAAATCTTGTCCAAAAATGATGCTTTAGAAGAGTTATTGACAACTGGAAAAGCAGTATTAGATGTTGAAGGTCTTTATACTCCAGAACCAAGAACCAATACAATTGTTATTCAATCTTGGCCACCAGGAAGAAAATTTGAATCTATTCTTGGTAAGTTCTCAAAATTTCTAGATAATGGCGACATTGGTTTTTCTGACCATTCTTCAACGAAGACAAAGATTATCTTTGAGGTTTTGAAACAAAGGAATAGAGACAAAATTTTTGAAGATTTGGTAAAAGAAATGAAGAGTTCTCTTAGTGGAAAGATTTCATTTGAGAATGTGGTTGTTGACCAGACGGGGAATGTTAAAACAAAATCTATTGATGCAATGCTCTTAGATACTTTCTCAATGTTTACTAACACAAATAAAGAGTATTTAAATCAAGAGATAGCAAAAGTTAATTCTCAAATTGCGGAATATCTTTTACTAGAGAAGATTCGACCACATCTTCCAGAAGAATTAAACAAAAAGAAAATTGATATGGATGAATCCATTTCAAGAATATCAAAAAAATCTGGAGTAAAAGAAGAAGATATTAAAGCATTATTTGGTAAACATAGAATTACAAAGCTTTTAACTTTAGATACAGACATTTCAAAGTTAGAAGAAGAAAAAAATATGTATACTGAAAACTTAAAAGATTTAAAGAACTATGTATTAAAACAGTATGGAGAATTATAATGTTTAATCCAATGAAAGTTCCTTGCCCAAAGTGTAATCCAAAAGGGCATAAATCAGAAAGAAAAATTAAATATATTTGGGGAGATGATGAAGATAGTTGTAGATTTTGTTTAGGATCTAGATATGTGGATTGGATAGAATTAGCAACAGGAGGAAAAAATTTATCATCTCTGAGTTCTTCTAGTACATCTTCTAGTAGGAGTAGCACTGATATAAAATCAACACCATCAAGGAGAAAAGATGACTATGTTCAAAATCAAAAAAACATTCAGCGTTTCTACAGGACACCGTCTCTCAAAACATCTAGGTTTATGTAAGAATATTCATGGACACAATCTTAAAATTAAAGTGACTTTAAAAGCTGATACATTAGATGTAAATGATATGGTTATGGATTTTCATACTGTTTCTGAAATGATGAAACCATTAATTGATTCTCTTGATCATGCTTTTCTAGTAAATAGTAAAGATTCTAAAAGCATGACATATATTAGAGAAAATGGTTTAAAACATTTTGTGTTTGTTGATTCTGACCCAACAGCAGAAGCAACAGCAAAAATGATTTACGATTATCTTACTGAAATTCTTAAAAGTCAGATAAGAGTTCAGGTAGATAAAATTGCAGTACATGAAAATGATGGAGCTGTAGCTACATATAGTTTAGATCATAAATAATGGAGTTTAAAAAGAAATGTTTATATTTACAAGGCGTTCAGGATTAGAACTTTCTAACCAATATAAAGATGAAACTTTTTATCTAGCGATTAAAGATTTTCTAAGAAGAAGAATACAACAATATCATACACCTGATTATGTTGTTCATGAGTTCTACTTGGAAACGCCAGATGGTCTTCTGATTCCTAGATACTTTAATCTAGATCGATTTGTTAAACAATATGAAATTATTGATAGAACAGAAGCTGGTGCTCATATTGATATTCAACATAATATTAAACCAAGAAATGAAATTCAAGAAAAAGCAATTAGATTTTTAATGGAACATGATCATGGTATTCTGCAATTACTGCCTGGAGTCGGCAAAACAGTTGTGTCAATCTATATGGTCGGTGAGAGAAAACGGAAGACTTTGATTTTAGTCCATAAGGATTCTCTTGCTGACCAATGGATTGGAAAAAAGGATTATGCACCAGATCCGCCTCAGGGATTTTTAGCATTTACTAACTTAACAGAAAATGATATTGCAAGATTAACATCTGCAACATTTAAAAAGGATTTACAAAAACCAGTAATAATTTGTACAGATCAAACATTTATCTCATTACTAAAAAGAAATAAACAAGAGTTTTTAGATGAATTGCAAAAAGCGAGAATTGGAATATTTATAGCTGATGAAGTTCATACAACTGTTGGAGCACAAACATTTTCAGAATGTTCTCTTCATATTCCTGCAAGATACACTTATGGACTAAGCGCAACTCCATATAGAAATGATGGAACTTCAGATATTATTCCATACCATTTAGGACCTATCTTTAGTGATCAAGATTCTGATACAATGGATGTTAATATCACAGCAATTCTTGCTAATTTAGAAATTGATAATCCAAAAAGATCTGTATATCTTCGATGGGGAGGAGTTTTTCAAAAATCAAGATATTTAAAGATTCTCCGAAAGTCAGAAAAATTTTTAAATATTTGTAAAGGTTTATTAGTAAAACTAACTAATGATAATAGAAATCTTATTGTTATCATGGAACGATTAAATTTAATTGATGACTTATGTACTTGGTTATCAAAGGTTAGTAAAACTGAACCAGCAAAGTTTGTTGGGTCAGCTAAAATGGATGTTCTAAAAGAAAAAGTTGTGTTTGCAACTCCTGGAAAGATTAGAGATGGAGTTGATGCACCACACAAAGATTGTTTAATTATGACATCACCAATTGGAAATATTGAACAATTAACAGGTAGAATTGTTAGAACATTTCCAGGAAAGAAAACTCCAATCTTTATAGATATTGTTGATATTGGTTGTAATGATATTATGAAAACGTTTAATCATCGATTATCTTTCTATGAAAAGAAAAATTGGAATGTAAAATTTGTAATTTTATTAAATGGAAAAATGACAGAAATTACAAGAGAATCAGTTTTAGAAATTTTAAATGAGGGAAAATAATGGATGAACAAGTTACTAATGAAATATGCCCATGCAAGGAATGTTTAGTTTCTACTACATGTACAATTATAGAAGATTGTGAAAAGTGGTTTTCATTCTTTGTAACAATTGTAGATAAACTTCCAGATGACTTATCTGGTAATGAAACAAATCTTGAAGGAGTGAATGCAGATAATATGAAAACATTAAGAGACTTAATTGATAAAATGTTATCAAGTGAATCAACATTAACTGATCTGGAAAATAATTTTGGAGATTTAGAAGGAAGATTAAGTCAAATTGAAAGAAATGATCCAGATATAGAATCTATGTTAAAAGATGTTGTTGAAGAACATTTTTCAAATACATTACAAGATTTCGAAAACAGATTAGAGGATTCTGAACATGAAATTGAACAACTAAAAAATTTAGATGAAAGAGTTAGTCATGTTGAAAATGCAATTGAAGAGTCAGATATTCAAAAAATTGATGATATTGAAAGTAGATTAAGCGATGTTGAATATAAATTTGATGATTTAGAAAGTGATGTATCCGATCTAAAAAATAACAACGATGATGTAGAAGATCTTCGAATTAAAGTAGAAAAAGAAATTGTAAAAGATATTAGTAATCTTAAAGAATCTCAAAAGTCTGTAGTTGAAATAAATGGTCAGTTTAGTGATCTCAATACAAGAATGGCTGATCTAGAGTACTTAATAAATTCAAATGTACCACAAGGACAATTAAGATGAAATTTGCATTTATAGCTGATTTGCATTTGTCTGGTTATACCCAAGATAGGATTGATAAAGAATCTAATCTTCCAGAACGGTTAAATAGTTTAAGAAATGTATTGCATAATATGGCAAAATACTGTTTAGAAAATGGTATAGAAAAGATTGTGATTGGTGGAGATTCTTTGCATGGAAAATCAATTATCTATGCAATTGCCCAAGACATAATGGTTAATTTCTTTGTAGAATATCAAAACATTAAATTTTATGTTATAGATGGAAATCATGATTTATCCGGAAAAGGAGATAATGCAATTTCAGCTTTATCTTCTTTGTTATATCTCCCAAATGTTTCATGGATATCCCAGGATCCAGAAACAGTCAATGATATTATGTTTATTCCATATTCTTCACATATAGTTGAACAGGTTAAATCAAATAAATCAAAGGTTTTGATTTCTCATTTTGGTTTAAATGAAGGTGTTTTAAATTCTGGAGTAAGTATTGTTTCTGATATTAAACTAGCTGACTTAGTAGGAAAGTATGAATTAGTATTGCTTGGTCATTATCATAAACCTCAAGAAATAATTCAACCGCAGATTAAAGTTTACTATTCTGGATCTCCAATTCAATTAGATTGGGGTGAAAAGAATGAAGAAAAAAGGTTTCTTGTTGTTGATACGGATGTTATGTCTGTGGATAGTGTTCCAACAACTGGATATAAAAGATATATTGAATTTACTCTAACAAAAGAAAATAAAGAAAATGTAATTGATCAAGCTAAAAAATTACAAGAAGATGGAAACTATGTTAAGATGGTAAAGAATATTGAAATGGATATAGATGACTTAAAAGATGAATTTAGAGTAATTGATAAGGTTGAAAAAGACATAACAAATAGAGGATTGTCCAGTTCGATGACTGATCAAGAACGAATCAAAAAGTACTTAGAAATTAAGAAAGTTAAAGACCAAGAATATGAAAATGTAGCGATGACAATTATTGAAGCTTCAAAGGTAGAATAGTATGTGGCCTTTCAAAAAGAAACTAGAAAAAGAAAAAGTATATTGTTCAGAATGTAAACATTATAAGTATTATAATGGAAATTTATTTAATAATAAACATGAATGTTATGCTAATTATGATAAACAAGAGAAAGTAACAATTTCAGATTCGCCAATATCACGAAGTTACACTTTCTCTAAAAAAAGAACAGTCGAAGATGCTTGGGATAAAAATTATCATAATGATTGTGAAGATTATCAACCATTAGTTGGAGAGAATAAATGAGACAAATTATATTTAAAGAAGTTGGTATGAAAAACTATGGGCCCTATATAGATGAAATGATCTTAAAACTAAACCAAAACAATCTTACTCTTTTGACTGGTCCCAATGGAATTGGAAAAACAATGATTTTAGATGCGATTCCTTTTTCTTTATTTGGAACAACCAGTAAAGGGAAGAAGGGTGATGATGTAGTAAATAATAAGATTGGAAAAAATTGTCATACTTGGTTAGAATTTTCAGTTGATGATAATGAGTATCGAGTTGATAGATATCATAAACATACAAAGTTTGGAAACACAGTTATGTTGAAAAAGGATGGAAACGAAATTGGAAAAGGACAAAGAGAACTCCTTCCTTTAATTGAATCAATTGTTGTTCCAACTCGATTGTTTATGAACACTTTATTCTTTGGACAAAGTGTTAAAACTTTCTTTACAGATTTAACTGATTCTGAAAAGAAAGATATTTTTAGAAAAATTCTCGATTTAGATAAATATGGATTATATTATGATGAAACTTCAAAACGATTGAAGGAAGTTACTCAACAAAAACAAACATTAGATAATAATATAGCAATTAAAGTTGAGATAATTCCAAGTCTAGAAAAGCAAATGATGCTTCTACAAGAAGAAGAAAAAGAATTCAATCGAAGAAAACAAATGATGATTAAGATGTTTCAAGAAGATATTAAAGTTTGTCAAACTGATATCGCTAACACAGAAAAATTAATTAGTATTATTGATGAAACATTATTGACAAAAGTTAATCAAGAAATAGCTGAAACCAAAGCATCTCTTAATTCTTGTAAGAATCAAGAAGACAATGAAGTTATATCTCTTAACAATTCAAGAAAAACAAAACAGAATGAATTAAAAACTAAAAGTAATGAGTTAAAAGAATTTAAAAGAAAAAATATAGAAGAAGAGATTCAAAAAATTACTAAAGAATATGATGAGATTCTTCAAGAATTAGATAAAACTTTAATTGAACATTTAAATTCACAAAGAGATAAAGAAGTTAAAAAATCTACATTAGAATTTAAAGTTCAGTCTCTTGATCAACAAGAAAAAGATTTAACTACTAATGTTTTAACATTATCAACTTGTCCAACATGTTTGCAAATCCTTGATGAAAAAGGAAAAACAAACTTGAAAGTCAAATTAAATGAGATAATACAACAAAAAATTCAACTTCAAGATAATTTGAATTCTCATCGAGTTGAATTGAATAATCTTACTACCCTGATTAGTGATCTAAAGAAAAATATTAATCATGAAACACAAAACAAACAATCATCAATTCATACTCAACAAACAATTCTAACAGGAGCATTGCGCGCTATTGATGAAAAAGAACAATCTATTTTAAAAGAATTAGAATCTCGATTTCAAGAAGCTTCTAATTTGATTCGACAAAAATGGATCAAACTTAAGAAAGAATTAGAAGAAAAAATAGTAAATCTTCTTAGTCAACAACAAAAATATCAAAAATCATTTGATGAATATAAAATGTTAGTTCAACAAGTTGAACAAAAGAAAGCAAGAATTTCTTCTTTAATAAAATCAATTAAAGAAAAGGAAGAAGAAGTTTTTGATACAAGAAGATTTGATGCAATTAAAGAAAAAATTAATGATATTGCTTCTGAAATTCATTCTTTAAAAGATGAACAAAAAACTTTAATTAAGATGCAAGAAATCTTAGAATTTTGGAAAATTGGTTTCTCATCATCAGGAATTCCCAGTTTATTAATTGACGAATCTATTCCATTTATGAATCAAAGAGTATCTTATTATTTAGATCAAATTTCAAACGGAAGATATTCTGTTTCATTTGATACTTTACAAGCTACTAAGGCTGGGGAATTCAGAGACAAAATTTCTGTTAATGTTTTGGATAATATAACTAAAGCAAATTCAAGAATTCAGTTATCAGGAGGTCAAACAAGAATAGTTGACATAGCAACTATTTTAACACTTTGTGATTTACAAAGTAGTGTTCAAAATGTTACATTTAACTTACTTCTGTTTGACGAAATCTTTGATAGTCTTGATGATGAAAATATTGGTTTTGTTTCTAAAGTCTTAAAAGATTTATCAAAACAAAAAAGTATGTTTATTGTTAGTCATAAATATATTGACCAAATTGAAGCAGACAATGTAATTTCACTGAGATAGGAGTATAATATGTATCTTTTCCCAGAAATGATTGACATGGGTCTTCCAAAAGGAACAAAATGGCCAACACCAGCTCATAGAACAGTTGCAATCAATTTATTTATTGGAAATCCTGATATTAAAGATATGACCATGTTATCAGAATGTGTTTCAAAAGTTATTAGAATTCCAAATGGAAAGATCAAAAAAGTAACTTTTAAAGACTTACCTAAATATGGATTTAAGATTGGAACAAGAGTTTATGCATGAAAATAAAAGCTGATTTTGTAACAAATTCAAGTTCAACTTCTTACTTTATTATTCCTGGTACTCATGAGCGATTAGAAAAAGCTAGACCAAAAATTGCTTATAGAACGCATGATGCATATTCTTCAAAAGGAACATATCCAAAAGTATTTAAAAATTTGAAGAAATTTATAGAATTTACACAACAAGATAAATATACATGGATAGAAGGAATAACTAATCAACCTCATGAATATTCATGGTTAACAGAAGATCAATATAATATAGGAAAATGGTTTCTTGACCATAGATATTCTATAATGTATGCTTATGTTCCAAATGGAAAAGAAACTAGTTTAACATTGTCTCTAAGACAAATTGGAATAGACGATGGAATATATATATTAGACGACTGGTTTTTATTCCCAATAGGTTATGATGATATCAAACAATATCTAACTATGAAAAAAGAGGAGTTGAAAACAAAATATGCCTACATATAAAGAAAAAATTCAAATCGCAAGCTGGCTTCTTACCAGACAATGTAACTTGAAATGTTCTTACTGCAGAATTTCAAGAGATCCAGATGAATTATCTTCTTATCCAAAACTAAAGGAATACCTAACAGAGCAAATGGATTATAAACAAGTTATATCTGGATTGTTTGCGATGAAACAACATAATCCAGAAATGTTTCATATCTTTTATGGAGGAGAACCATTACTGTTTCCAAACCTTCATAAAGTGATTAACTTTTGTAATGAATCAAATATTCATTACACAATTATTACAAACAATACGGAAGAAGTTCAACCACTATTAACAAAATTATTTAATAATGTTGATTATGTAGCTGGATTAACTTCTTCTGTAGATCCATTGTTATATGATCCAAAAAGATTAAATGATGATCGTGCAAAGAAAACAAAATTTGGATTCAAACGATTAATTGAACTAAAAAGTAAGATCAAAGATCTTGTTGCTGAAATTACTGTTTCAAATGACAATATTGACTATTTATATCCATTAGTTAAAGATCTTACAGAGGAAGGAATTAGTAGTGATATAACGTTTGTTGATATTGCAAAAAATAGATATTATGATTTTTCAAATGTAACCGATGTTGGAGAATTAGTTTACCCATCTCAAAAACTTCTTGATATCTTAAAAAGAATATATAGTGAGAAGTTAAATGTACATTTAGATATGAATTTTATGATGAAATTATATAATTCATTACCAGCAGAATTAGATTGTAAACTAGAAGATAACATTCATAATATCACCATTGATAGCGATTCCAGTTTGAGACTTTGCTTAAGGATTAGAGGGATAGAAACACCAAATCATTTTACAATATCGTCTATGTTTGACGAAGAATATAATATAAATTCTACGTTAAAACATTATCAGGCAATAGACAAAATTAATTATTGTCGTGGTTGTAATTGGAGTTGTATTTTAATGTCGCAAATGATTCGAGATAAGCAAATAACTTCAGATGAATTAGTTCATCAAACTGTAAGAAAAGGAGAAACGAAATGACAGTATTTGATAATGAACCAATGGGATATTCAGAAAGTGAAACAAGAAAGTGCAAACGAGACTATGAGAAATTAATTAAAGATCAAAGAATAAAAAATACAACAAGTTTAAATTTACGTGATGCTTTATATAACTATATAGAAATATATAATATATTTCATGCAAGTAAAAATAATCAATTTACACTTCCGGCATTAATTGGTTCTCTTGAACTTGAAATCAAATATGGTAATAAACAAGTTGAAACTTTGATTAGAGAACAAGAACAGGATAAATAATTATGAAACAAAGATTTCGTGAAAAACCAGGACAGAAACGAATTATGCATCAACATCGAGATATAAATGGACAAGTTTTTGGAAAACTTCATCCATTAGAATCTAAACATTCGAAGAAGTCGACAATCCAAGCTCATTTATTTACGGTATTGCAGTTTAAAGAGGAATAAAATGAAAACAGCTTTAATTACAGGAATAACTGGACAGGACGGAAGCTACTTAGCAGAGCTTCTCCTGTCCAAAGATTATATCGTTCATGGTATTGTTCGTCCTCTTTCATCTATTGAATCAAGTGAACGATATAAAAGAATTTATCATTTAATGGATAGAATTCATCTACATTCTGGTTCAGTTGAAAATTATGCGTCAATGTTTAATATTCTAAAAAATTTAAGACCAGATGAATGTTATCATTTAGCAGCACAAAGTTTTGTTGCAGATTCATTTAAAGATGAGTTTACAACATTTGATGTTAATGTAAATGGAACTCATAATATTCTTTCTCTTCTTCATGACTTTCATCCACATTGTAAGTTTTACTTTGCAGGATCAAGTGAAATGTATGGAAATGTTTCATGTTCGTTACAAGATGAAACAACTCCATTTAGACCAGTATCACCGTATGGAGTTTCAAAATTATCTGGTTATGAATTGACAAAATTTTATAGAAATACATTTAATATGTTTGCTTGCTCAGGAATTTTATTTAATCATGAATCCCCAAGAAGAGGTTGGCAATTTGTTAGTAAGAAGATAGTTTCTTCTGCAGCTAAAATTAGATTTGAAAAACAAAAAGAATTATCACTTGGAAATATAGATATAAGAAGAGATTGGGGATTTGCGCCTGATTATGTTCGAGCAATGTGGTTAATGTTACAACGTCCAACTCCAGGTGACTATGTCATCGCAACTGGAGAAACACATTCTCTTAGAGAGTTTTTGGAACTTGCTTTCGATGGATTTGGATTAGATTATACTAAGTATATTAAAATAGATCCACAACTATATCGACCAGTTGATATTTCAACTCTTTGTGGAGATGCTACTAAAGCAAATAAAATGCTAGGTTGGGAACCATTAGTTAATTTTAAAAATCTTATTCAAATTATGATAGATTATGAATATACACATTACAATGAACACTGAAACAAAAAACGTAATAATGTTATTTGCAATTTTTACATTTTCAATAATATTATCAAAATGTGATTGGTTTTGTAAAGTTTTACGATTAATAATTTATAACTACTAGGAGAAAAAATATGGCTGATTTAATTGATGATGTAATTGATTTTTGGCAAAAAATTTTAAATAGTGATGTCTTTCAAATTAAATTTATTAAGAAAGATGGAAGTGAAAGAATTATGAAAGGAACTCTTAATTTTAAGAGAATTCCTGCAAATCAACATCCAAAAGACTTTAGTTTACCAAAAGTTTTGAAACTTGTTAAAACAAGTGGTGTTGTTCATGTTTATGATTTAGAAAAGAAAGATTGGAGATCTATTCCATTCAAACAAGTTGAGTGGTTAGAAGCCCAAAACAGAAGATATACAATTAATAAGAGAGGAGTGAAGTAGATCTAATATGAATGAAGTATTAAAAAAGATTATTCGAATACAACCAGATTATACAACAATAACATTAGATCAAATAACTTCAAAAGAAAAAGAACCAATTCCAATAATTCAAAAACAGGAAATTTTAACAGATAGTTTCATTGATAATTGCAATCAATTAATCAATAGTGTAAATAATATAGAATTTATTCTTCCAAATAAATGTAAGTTTGTAAAACAATATACTCCATCTAACAATTCGCAACAATTTATGTTTATTATTGAAGAAGAACCAACTTTAAGAACAATACGAGTTAATTTACCAATGGAAGCACCATTTGAAAGATTAAGACTAGAAAATAAATTAGAACAATATGGTTATAAGGATTTTGAACTAAAACAATTGGGGTTTCCATATTTATTTACATTAGCTTTTCCATATATTATTCATATTATTCTTCTTCATCTATATTCAGATGATCAACCGGTAATTGATCACTATGTTTTCTATAAACTATCACCATTACAAAGTACGTTTGATTATCTAATTCGACCAAACTTACCAAATATTGATGGTAATTTTAAAGTATGTCCAGGTGAATATCAACTAACTGAGTCAACAATTCCTGGAATTATTCAGCAATATTTAGTACATTTCTGGTCATCAGTTTTTAATAAAGATTATCTTGTACATTATATAGCGTATAGTAAAGATGAAATTATAACAGATTTTCTTCAATGGCAATATCATTCTAAACAAAATCCAAAATGTATATTTAATGTTGGATGGGAAACATGCGGAAGATTACAAGAGAAAATTCAAAGAATAGAACAGGGACAACATTTAGATCAACCCAAACTTATTGATTTATATAAATTATATGAATTAGCAACTGGTACAAAATTAAAGTTTGATAAAAAAACACCAAAGCTTGCTTTTACAAATTGGATCGATTCAATGTGGATTGACAAATATATGTTATCTATTGGAGATCAGTTAAAACTTAACAAGAAAGTTTTTTATGTTAAAGATTTTCTAAGAGATCTTAAACAACAATCCTTTATTATTCTTGAAGATTTACAAGGAAAGACATTTCGACTAAAAGAGACAGAGAAACTAAGAGAGATATTATTAAAAGAATATAAAAAACAATCTTTTGAGTTTAGTGCAATTATTAATGGAGAAACATATCAACAAGGTGATACAGTTATTGTAGCCACACCAGGAACAAATCAACAACAGTATGCGACAATTCAAGGTTTTTCAAAAACTAAACTGGGAAAACTTTTAATTTCTTTCCATAATGGTAATAAATATTTTCTTGAAAATATAAAAATACAAAAGTTTAATAAATTTGATATGACTCTAAATAATATTCATTTTGAAGCTAATAAGAAATACTTATTCTTTGATAAATTTCCACTTTCTATGTCTACTTATCGAGAACGAACATTCAAAGAAGCTTATTTAGATTTTGGAGAACTTGGATTGGAGTTTACAATAGATTCAGTGTATGCTGGAAGAACAAGAGCATATAGAATGCAATTGTTTGAACTTTCCAAATATCAAGTAGTTCCTGTTGATAGCCCAGAAATTTCCCAAGTTCCATCAATATTTTCTTTTGGACATCTATATACATGTCAAGTACCATTCTTATCTTACAAAGGAAACGTATATGCAAAAGAGAATTTTGATCCAACCAATTGTAATTTCGAGACTATCAAACAATATGTTAATGAAAATGAAATCAATCTCCCTGGATTAAAACCTTTTAAAGTTGGGGATCAAATTGTAATAGCTCTTTGGAATGAACCATTAGAAATGATTAAAAGAAGAGTTATTACAAGAATTCTTATTGATAATGAAAAACAAGAAGTTAAAATAGAAACAACTGATGGAGAAACAACAAGACAAGATCCATTTATTATCAAAGAAAATATCCATTACGCATCTTTTACACATATCATAAATGAACATGATGGTTTAGCAGCAGGAACAGTTTTTAAACCAAAGTTTTCTGGCATTGCATCTTTTCCAAAGAAGAGCAACTATAGACTCATTGGATTTATAAAAGGTGGGTATGATAGTTTTCCAATGATGGCATTAATGTCAAATTGTTGTACTCTTTGGTCATTTCAATTAAAAACCGACTTTGAACCAACTTCAAATATAAATGTTGAAAACCCTGCAATTGATAAAATTAAGTTCCAAGATTTAGATATGTTTAATAGTGGTTTTGGTCCTGATGAGGGAATTGAAACATATATTTTATTATATAATCATAATTATGCAGGATTGAGAAAGTATAGTGTTAGTTACATTAGATTTAGTGGTGGAACTGGAATAACAACTAATCCAAAATCATCTTCTAGAATTGGATTTATTTATCCAAGAAAACACCAATATGGAAACAATATAACTAAATTTGGTTTGATAAGCGGAACATACCAGTTACATTTTTATGAAGGTAATAATTATGGAAGATATCGATTAATATTTGATAGGAGATTGTTTGAAAATGTTTAAAGTATTTATAAACGATGGAACAAATCAACCACCACAAGATAATATATATTATATAGTTGGAAAAGAAGGAGTTTTTTTAAAGAAAAAAATGGGTCTGATTGAAAGTACAATTAAAGTAAATCAAGTATCCATTTTAGAAAATGTTTCAGAACAAGCAAAACTAATTGTTAGAAAAATTCCATTTAGATCTTTTTCAAGAATTATTAATTTCTATAAAGATGTCTATCTCAAATATAGTGCAGAAGCCATTGTTTTACTTTATTATAATCAATCAATTCGTAGATATAAAGTATATGCTCCAAAACAAAATGTAACAGGAGCTTCTGGAACTTATAAAGTAGAAAAAACATTTCCAAATTATCAGTTAATAGGAACTATTCATAGTCACGGAATGATGTCAGCATTTCATTCAAGTACTGATGATATGGATGAGAAAAACTTTGATGGATTACATATTACAGTTGGTTATATCAATCATGAGAATCTAGACATTTCTTGTAGTATTATCGCGAATGAAAAAAGATTTAAAGTTAATCCGGTTGATTATATAGATGGATTAACAGAAGTAATTGAATCAAATCCTATTCAAAATATTCGATACAAATTAAATGGAGCTTTATATCCATACAATAAAAAATGGTTAAAAAGAATTAATAAGTATCGAATTGAACAAGTCATCAAGAAACCTGAAATTGTATTTCATAACAATTATAATTTGTTTGATACTAGTAAACCATTGTTTGATGATACAGATGAATATACACAGAAACTATTAAGAGAATATTATGGACGACATGAAATTGATGATGATGTTTCAATTGATCATATATGTAAAGGTTGTGCCTTATTTGAAGAAGCGAAAGAAAGATTTGAAAAAGATTTCGTGGAAGAACACAATCTAGAAGAACTATTAGAAGAAGAAGAATTTGGAGAAATTGATTTCGATTCTCTTGATGAAGTAACATTAGAATATGGAATAAAGAAAAAGCGAGGATAATGAATGAACATTTTAATAATTGGTCTTGGCGGAATTGGCTCCGTACTTGCAGATCAGTTAGCTAGATATTTAAACTTTAGTTCAATGTTTGAATCTTCTAGACTAACGCTAATGGATGGAGACTCATATGAAACCAAAAATTATGTTAGACAAAACTTTTTCAACCTAGGAAATAAAGCAGATAGTAAAGTTATTGACCTTAGATCAAGATTCAAAAATCTAAAAATAGATTCTATCCCAAGTTTTGTTAACAAAGACAATATAAATGTCCTTGATAATTTTGATGTCATTTTAATGGGAGTAGACAATCATAAAACAAGAAAGTTAGTTTCAGAATATTGTAAAACCCGACAAAATGTTACTTTAATATCTGGGGGTAATGAGTATATTGATGGAAGTTCACAACTTTATGTAAGAAAGGAGGGCCAAGACCTAACGCCAGATTTATGTGCATACCATCCTGAAATCAGGAATGCACAGGATAAATCGCCAGAAGAACTATCATGTGAAGAATTATCTTTATCTGCACCACAATTATTATTAACAAATGTAACAGCCGCAATAACAATGCTGTGGTTATTCAGAAACAGTATTGAAAGAAATGATATTAAAAAATCTGAAGTTTATTTTGATATAGAAAAAATGGCTGTTGATTCGAAACAAAGAGTAGTGAAATAAATTTTTGGAGGATTAAAATGTACACACAAGAAGACCTAGAACTTAAGACAGTAGTAGAATTAAGAGACATTTGTAGAGAGATGCAAATCTCCGGAATGTCAAAACAAAGAAAAGACATTATTATTGATGAGATTATTACAATTCAAGAATCAACATCAACACCAGAGAACGTCAAAGGTCAGTTTAAAACGGTGACAAAGGATGGCGAATTGGAAACTACAATTAGAGTTTCTTGTGGAGCAAGCTCCGATAAGTTCGCAGTCGCTGGAAAAACTGTTGGCGCAGTATCTGAGATTCTTAGAGAAGTTCTTAATGTAGACCGAATGTCAACAGGTATTGTAAATGGCGAAGAAGTTGACGATAGTTATATTTTGGAATCAGGTGATACCCTTGAATTCATCAAACCCACTGGTGGAAAAGGGTTCAAATCAACTGATCCAGCAGCTATCGCTGCTTTTAAGCAGAAGATGAAGGAAGCTCACAGCAAACCAGAAGTTAGAGAAAAACATAAATTGGCTGCTGTAAATTCTTGGAAAGATCCAGAAAAGAAAGAGCTTCGGAAGAAAGCAATGAAGGAAGCAAGAGCACGAAAGAAAGCTGCTGGTGTTGCTAGCACCCCTGATCCTGTTGCTCCTGCGGCGTAGATGAAACAAAAGGGAGCTCTTTTGAGCTCCCTAATAAATTCTTTTGGAGAAAAAAAAATGAAACCGAAGACAAAAGCACTTCTAGAAAAGGTAGGTGCTACAAAAGTAAAATTCTATGAGATTGTTGAACCACAGGTACCATTCATTGGACCTATTCTCACTGTTTGTCTTCTTTTAGATGACAATGTGAATATCCTGTCAAGAGGTGTTTCAATTAAATCCATAATGGACACATATGATCATAAAAATGGAAAGGATAGAGCCTTTAAACGAGCACTAACAGCTGCGTTTAAGAAATCAACAGCTCTTCCGGTATTGATTGAAAATCATTCCTGGAAAAAATACTGCAAAAAAATTATTAAGGTTCATGATCTTGCAGTAGCTGATAAACAAATAACAGACTATTATGAATTTATACATTCAATTGGATATACAGATATCCCAGGATATTCAATAAAGACAATTGCAAGTTTCAAAAATGGAAAAACAAAGCATATTGCAAAAATATACATCCCAAGAGCATATCCTCTTGAAGTAGCTGTTTGTGAACAACTAAACTTTAAATCTGTGTATAAACCAGAGATAACAGAATTCGAAAAAGATTTCATTAAAAAATATATAACCAAAAAAGAAAAGATATAAAAAAATATCCTTGAGGACAAATTTTTCTTGATTTTGTCCTCAAGGTATATTAAAATTGTGGGAGTTTGACATGACAAGAACCTTTTTGACCAATACGCCAATCCAATCCGATATTGCTATAACCTTTCAAAAGTTTCGATTTGAAACTTATGATAATATTTGAAAGAGTATGTGTATTAGGGGTTGGCGCTCTTGGTAGTTTTGTTGTTGATTCTATTTCAAAAATTGATTTTGTAAAAGAAATTATTATTTTTGATTATGATGTTGTTGAGAATAAAAATCTCAAAAATTCAATATATCGTCCTGAAGATGTTGGAAAACCAAAAACGGATTGTCTCAAACAGATTGTAACTGAAAGGAACCCGAACATAATCATATCTTCACACAGAACGTTATTTTATGAGGGTGACTCATTCTTGCCAAAATGTGATTTAGTTCTTGACTGCCGCGATTTTCTTTATGATAGAGGTTCTATTATTGACGCTAGATTATACATTTCGTCAAGATATCTCGTTGTCGACTGTAGAAAAAATGTTAAACAACAAATGAAATACGAAGGTCATTATCTAGAAATGTTAACGAAGAATGATTTGAGAGTAGCGTCTTCTATTGTTACAATGTTAATGACAAACGAAACATTACAAAAAATGGTTAAAGCTCAGACTGTAAGTAAGTTTGATTTAGATTTTATGAAACAAGATATAAATACAGAAGATATAATGTATGATGGAAGTAATGGAGAACATAAGTTTATTAATCTTCCTCAATACTTACCAACAATAATGGAACAGAATAAGTTTACTCCAATTGATGTTTATGTTGGTGGTAAAAACCTTCCACTTTTTCAGAATACCATACCCCAAAATAGTTTACGAACCGGAGGAGATCTAGTAATTCATTTTAGCTCAATGATTCAAGGACCATTTAAATTTAATTCATATGTCATTAGTGTTTGTCCTGGTCCAAAGTTCTACATTGAACTTCTTCCAGAAACTGGAGCTGCTTAATGAAGTTTGTAACAAAAGTTATTGAAAAAACTATTATCCCACAACGATTAAAATATAAGGGAAAACTTTACAAGATTATTCATGTTGACAAAAAGTATATCATTCCATGTTATGAAGTATTACTAATTGATAAGAAAGTTGATTCTATTTATTTAAAGAAATGTATTCATCCTAATTGTAAACCAGATACAGCAGAGTTTTGTCTCCCTCCAGAAATAAGATATCATTTATTTGATAAAAAAGTACAGATAATAATAGAAAATACTCTTATAACATTTAATTTAGAACATGCGTATTTTATGCCATGGGGTGATGTTAAATATATACCGTTTTAAGAATACTTCTTGGATAGTAATTTTGTCTATATATATATTATTATCCAGGAGGTAATAACGTAGGAATTTTAATTGAAAAAAGGAGAACATATGACAGATTTAAGTGAAGCGTTGCATAAAGAAATACAAACAGAATGCGATCGATATTTAGGCAATGTAGGAAAAGCACAAGTTACAAAGATTGTAAAAGAACTTTTACCAGAACTAGATGCTATTGTAGCTAAACATGTAAAAGAACATCTAACTTTATTAGGAACTAAGATAATAGAAACATTTTCAGATAAACAAAAATGGGGGTAAATGATGCCTAAACTTTTAAACTATACAGATTTTTGTGAAAATCTAGCTAACATAGAATCAACCAGAATTATAGACAAAAAGAAATTTCACCCACAGGGATTGTTTTCAGAACAGATATTTGGCCCAATTCATAATTATACTTGCCAGTGCGGTACTTATCATGGTATTTCAAAAAGTGGAAGTAAATGTAATATTTGTCAAGTTGATATTGTGAATAGTGATGAAAGAAGGAAAAGATTTGCTAAAATTACCCTTCCAGTCCCTGTGGTTAATCCGTTGTTCTATGATTTAATTATATCAATTTCTGGAAATTATATTAAAGATAATCTTGATCTTCTAATGAGAAATGAAAAAAGTATTTTATATATTAATGATCAAGGATGTGATGTTGTTCTAAATATAGAAAAAGTTCCACCTGGTTCTCAAACATATGAAAGAACAGAAGCAATTTTACAATTAGTAAAAATAGCAGGAGAAGAAGCACCTGAAACTGATGAAAAATGGAAATTAATTATGAATAACATTGATAAATTATTAATCAGTGATATTATTGTTCTTCCCCCTGATTTGAGACCAGCTGCAAAAGGAATTAATAAAAACAATCAAGTCCTTGACAAAATTAATAGATACTATGTTCAAATTTTACAAAGAAAAGAAGTAATGAAAGAGACTTTTTTTGAAATTCAAAGGAACAAAGAGCTTTACTATTCAAATTTTAAACAATTACAAAAAGATATAAATGAATTATATACTCATATTCTAGAAAAATTATCAAAGAAAGAAGGATTAATTAGAGGAAATATTCTTGGAAAAAGAATTGACTTTTCTGGTAGGGCAGTTATAGTTCCTGACCCAACATTATCATTGAATGAATGTAGAATTCCATATTTTATGTTTCTTGAAATTTATAAACTACCCATTGCTAAAAAACTAATTGAGTATGGACAATTTACACTTCTAAATGTGGCAATTGATTATGTTGATAGCTGTATTGATACAGAATCATTTGATTTATATGATATATGTGAAAAATTATCTGAAAATGAAGTTTGTATTTTAAACAGACAACCATCTCTACATAGACTAGGATTCCTTGGTTTTAATTTGAAATTAACTAAAGATTCAGTAATTAAAATACATCCATTAATATGTCCTCCATTCAATGCAGATTTTGATGGGGATCAAATGGCTGTTTATATTCCTATTTCTGAAGAAGCTAAAAAAGAAATTAGAGACAAAATTTTTATTACTAAAAATCTTTCTAGTCCATCAAATGAAGGTTTAACAACTACTCCAAGTCAAGATATTATCTTAGGAATATATGCTTTAACATCAAATAAAATTCCGGATGCGCTTGAACAAGTTGTTTATAAAAATGAAACAATTACAAAAGGTGAAGCTGAATTTAATAAATGTCTTCCGAATAACTATCCAGTTATTAAAGGAGTAATAGATAAAAATAGATTAATAACATTATTAAATGATATAAAAGATCATTATGATGAAAATATTACAATGAATGTTTTAGATGAAATAAAGAAATTAGGCTTCAAGTATTCAACGTTGTTTGGAACTACAATGTCGATTCTTGGATTTAAGTGGGATGATTCTTGTTCATTTCGAGACAATCTTTTCGAGTGTGGAACAAGGTCAGAACAATTATCAACATATTCAGATGAAAAAATTGTTGAATATTTAAGAAAAAACTTTACATATTCTTTTATGATTGATTCAGGTGCTAGAGGTAGTTGGGATCAAGCAAAACAAATTATTCTATCACGTGGATTCATTTCGAATTCTGATGGTGTAATTTTACCAGATCCAATTAAACATAGTTTGCTTGAAGGTTTAACACAAGAAGAATTTTTTAATTCAACTTATGGTTGTAGAAAAGGATTACTTGATGTAGCAGTTAATACTGGATCATCTGGATATCTTTCTAGAAAGTTAATTTTTACTTGTGCAAACCTCCAAATAGATCCCTCTTTAAAAGATTGTGGAACAACAGATTTATTAGAAGTATTTGTTGAAACTGAAAGAAAAGCAAGGATGTTAATTAATAGATATTATGTTGATAAAAAAGAACTAAAGAAAATTACGAAAGAAAATTACGAAAGTCTTATTGGACAAACAATTCTAATAAGAAGTCCAATTTATTGCAAGAGTCCAAAACTATGTACAACATGTTATGGTGATTTGTATAAATCACTACATAGTAGATTTGTTGGAGTTATTGCTGCTCAAACTTTAGGAGAACGAGGAACTCAATTAGTTCTTAGAACATTTCATACATCTGGATCAGCTGTAATTAAGGATCATGATGACAATGAAGAAGTTGATTTAAAACAAATGGATATCATTGATGATTTAAAGAAAGTATCCACATCTCTTCATAAACTTAAAGATAAGAATTGTGTTGAAATTACAAAAGAATTATTTGATGTATATAGTAGTAATCAAGACATAGAACATGTTCATTTTGAATGCGTAGTTAGTCAAATGCAATGGGTTGGTGGATCAAAGAAATGGAGACTTCTTGTAGATAGAGACAAAGTTGAACCAGAATTTTTTAGTGTTCAATCAGTTCCTTCAAATGAAAGTTGGATTTTAGGATTAGCGTTTAGTAATCCAAAAAGACATATATTAAAAGGAATTTTAAATTCTGGAAGTTATAAAGGAATTTTAGATAAAATTTTGTTAGGAGAAAGGATACAGTAAATGTGTTTAGATAGAAAAATACTAAAACGCGAGAAAAAATATTTTCAATATGAAAAACATGAAGGATATAGTATTGGTTATAAAATATATAAAGGAAGAAAGAAAAATCAAATAACGTTAACCACAACAAACTATGGAAAACGACAACCAGTAGATCAGTGGATAAATGAAAAAGATGTTAGGGATGACCATGAAGATAATTCTTCACTAGGATATTCTTTTACAAGGAACTTTTATCCAAAAGGATTTCATTTTTATGCAACCTTAGAAGCAGCAAAAGAATATGTAAACACCAGATGTTGGGGAGAATGGCAAATTAGAAAAGTTTATTTTGAAAGAGCTTGTGCAAGGGGATTTCAAAATAAGTTACCTGTAGTGGTTGCAAAAAATATTTATATTTCTAAGGATTAATGGAGGAAAAATATTTGAAATTTATTAATCCGTTTTATCAGATTGAACCTAATAACATTTTTCAGATTCGTGAAAAAGAATATGAAACAATTTTAGATCATGTTAGACAAATTTTAAAACCAGCAGAAAAGTTAGGATTCACTATTTTAGAACTTGATCTAAAAGAATCAAAGTTTTCATCTGGTGAAATACAAAAGACAAAGAAAAAGAACTTAGTTATTCGATTACAAAAAGGAACAAGTGAAATTAATTTAAGTATGTTTATTCCAAAGTTAATTAAAAATAATTATATTCAAATAAATGGAAGACAAAAAATTTCGTACTTTCAACTATTTGATATTCCAATTGTAACAAGGGGAGACAATATTAAATTAAGAACAAATATTGCAACACTAATGTTAGTACAAGATTCTAAACCTCCATTTATTAAAATAAGTTTTCTTGGAAAAAAAGTTCCTTTGTCATTACTGATGTTTGCTTATTTTGGTCCAATTTCTTTAGAAGAAAAATATCATTTAAGTACAATGTTAATTGATGAAGATGTTATTAATAAAATTTTAAGTAAAAAGAAAGAAAAAAAGACTAGTCAAGAATTATATGAAGTTTTAATGTTTGAATTAAAAACAATGTATGACGAAAGTAGAGACTATACTCAAGATGATTTCATTCTTGAAGTTGGAAGATTATATTCAAAACATATTTCTCAATCAAAAGGAGAAGATGTCATCTATGCTTTAGATTTAATTAAAGAAGTAGACATTTTTTCATCTCAGTTCTTTCATACAAATACAATTATAGATGAAATTCTATGGGCTATGCAAAATGCTCCAATTGATGATAAAGAATTTATAAACAAACGAATTAGATTTGTTGAATATGTGATTTTAATGAAAGTAATGAACGCAGTATTTCAGTTATGTTATAATAACAGAACAGCAAGACAACCAAAGTTTAATGTTAATTCTACACAAATATTAAGTGACTGTAATGTTTCAGACATAGTGCAATTTGATTTTTCAATTAATCCAATTGAAGAATTAACTAGATTATCAAGGATTAGTTTACTTGGTCCAGGTGGATTCAAAAGAGAAAATGTTCCAAAACATTTACGTGATATAGTTCCAAGTATGTTAGGGCGAATATGTCCTGTTGATACTCCAGACAGAGAAAACTGCGGTATAGTTCAAAATTTATTACCAAACGTTAAAGTTAATGATAAGCTTCAATTCACAGAAGAAGTTCTATTAAATCAACCAACTTCAATTCCAGTATCTATGGTTCCATTTTTAGAGCATGATGATCAAACTAGACTTCAAATGTCCGCTTCACAACAAAGACAAGCCATTTTATTAAAGAATTTTGATATTCCGTTAATTCAATCTGGATGTGAGGGGTTGTATACAAACCAAACACAATTTATTAAAATCGCAAAGCAAGATGGAGAAGTTGTGTATGTTGGTAATGGGTATATTCTTGTTGTATATAATGATAAGAAATTTGATGCTTTTGATATTTCGTATAGAAAGATTTATGTATCTAATATGGACTTTATGAAAATTTATGTTAAAGCAGGTGATAAGTTTAAAGAAGGTGATGTTCTAGCTGAAAGTAATTTTTGTAAAAATGGAAATATAAACATTGGAAAGAATTTGCTGACAGCTATTATGCCCTGGTATGGAAGCAATTATGAAGACGGTATTGTTATTTCAGATCGTTTGGTAAAGGATGAAGTTTTTACGTCTGTCCATTTTGAAGACTTATCATTTATGTTACCACCAAATAAAGTTCTTTTAACATTAGATAAAAATAAATATAAACCGCTTCCAGAAGAGAATGATATTATTCTAAAAAATAAGCCGTATGCAATTATTAAGGAATTAATTGATTCAGAACAATACTCTGTATTTAATGAACCATTATTATTAACTACTGGTGAAGCAGTAAGAATTACAGAAACAAACATATATGCAAACAGTTGGAACGATGATATTCCACAATTTAATGAGTGGGTTAAAAAGAAAGTTGAAGATCAAGAGAAAAAACAATTAGCTTTCCAAGAAATTCTTGAGCAATATATTCCAAAAGATCAAGTTTTAACTTTTGTTAGAGACAACAATATTGATAAATTTTCATTTACAGGAAAGTATAAAATTAAGAAAGAAAGAATTAATGGAATTTATGTTGAAATGTTTGGTTTGTTTTTCAGACCAATTAAAGTTGGTGATAAAATAGCAAACCGACATGGAAACAAAGGTGTTATTTCTAGAATTGTAGATCATGATAAAATGCCAAAATTAGAAGACGGAAGACATGCTGATATTTGTATTAACCCACTAGGAATTATTTCAAGAATGAATATTGGACAGTTATTTGAAGCGCATCTTTCTATGTCTGTGCAAGACTTACGATTTAGATTAATAGCAATGTTAAAGGCTGGCAAGAGACAAGAAGAGTTGAAAACGTATTTAAAGAAATATATTAAGATTATTGATAGTACAAAAGGTAACTGGTATTATAAACAATTTATTGCACAATTACCAGAAGAAATTACTGAAGAATTTATTAGAACATTTAGTATTATTCAACCTCCATTTGAATCATTGTCAGTAGACAAGTTAATTGAAGCAATGAATTATACTGAAACTAAATTTGAACAAGTTGTTTATGATCCTATATCTAAAACAAACTTAATTAATCCTATTACTATTGGTTATTTGTACTTCTTTAGAATGGTTCATATTGCAGAAGAAAGGTTGTCTGCAAGAGGAATTGGAGCTTATGCAAGAAGGACATTGCAACCATTAGGTGGTAGGAGAAATAAAGGTGGTCAAAGAATGGGTGAAATGGAAACAGCTTGTATCATTGCTCATGATGCTCCAGCTAATTTATTTGAGTTTCTTACAACTAAATCAGATTGTATTGATTTGAAAAACAAATATATTCAAAACTTTATTGAACCAAATTTAATTGATAAATTACAAACAGTTGATATAAAACCAGAGTCAGTAAAGTTATTGAATGCTTACTTAACAGTTATAGGAGTTGATCAAAAAGATTAGTTATAAAAAATAAGGAGAACATATTCTAATGAATAATGATTTACCTGATGTTCAATCTACTCCGCCAAAGATCAAAATACCAATCCAACAAGTGGGAGTTCAGAATATTGAACTCCCATTTATGTTGGAATCAAAATATGGCGGTTTTTACCATTTGGTAGCAAATGTTTCAATGGGTACAAATCTTGATAAGGATACAAAAGGAATCTCAATGTCGAGATTGATAAGAACTTTAATTCCATATCTAGATCTCCCATTGAAACATAAGCTAATCAGAGAAATTTTAATGGAATTACAAAATAATATTGGATCGCCAAGATCCTTTATGAAGTTTGAATTTCGACTTCCAATGTCAAGAAAATCTCCAATTTCAAATCAATCATTTCCAATCTTTTATAAATGTAGATTTGAAGGTCATTTGGAGAGATTAGATGTTCATGCTCCAACACTTCCAGACCAACCATACTTTGGTTTTAGATTTTTTCAGGGAGTTAGAATTCAATATGCATCGTATTGTCCATGTTCAGCTGAATTATGTGGTGATCTAAATTGTAAAGGTGATAAAGGATATCCTCATAACCAAAGATCTTTTGCAGATATTCTAATAGAAACAAAACATGATAGTTATATTTGGTTAGAAGACATTATTGAAAGTGTTGAATTTGAACTTAAAACGCTTCCGTATCCAATTATTAAAAGAGAAGATGAGCAAGAAATAGCGAGAGTAGCAGCTCTTAATCCAATGTTTGTTGAAGATTCTATTAGAGAAATTTCAAATGTTCTTGATAGTATAAATGGAATTCAAGACTGGATTGTAAAATGCAGTCATGAAGAATCAATTCATACATCTGAAGCAATTGCAATAAATTACAAAGGAATTAAAGGTGGTTTCGATGACAGGTACTACATTTAAAAAATCACAAACCAAAAAAATTACACTCTTAGATGTTTATAATTATGATATTTTGATTGGAATAAAAGGTGAAGAAATAAGTGTTTTTAAAAATAGATATGATAGTCCACAACAAAATTTATTTTTTGATGAGGTAGAAGATCTAGCATTAGATTTAATATCTAGATCACTTCAAATTCATGATAGAAAAATATTTTGTGAATCATTTAAACTTGATATGAAACAAAAACTTCGAGAGGTTATTAGAGAGCATAGTGTATGATAAATACATCTATTTCATACGGATTTGGGAACAATGGTGTGGAAAGTATTGCTACAATAAAATTTCCAGCACAAATTGGTATGTATAAATTTGAAGAATGGTTAAAAATTAAAGATAATTTAATTAACAAACTAAAAGAACATAAAATCGATGTTCGAGTAGTTCACCTTCCTGTTGATTCTTTGCGTTTTACAACAAAAGAAATTCTTGATCTTATCGAAATGTTTATAAGTGAAGTTGGATGTAGAAAATATGTAATTCACCCAAATAAAGGAATTGATAAGTTTGTAGAAGAGCAAAGTAAAAAAACAATTTCTTCTATGTTTGAATTGTGTATAGAAAACTTTCCATACAAAAGTAAAAAACCATTAAGAAGTCCTTTAAATATTTATGAAATGTGTAATAAATTTCAAAATGTAAAGATGACATTTGATACAAGTCATGCAGATGAAATTTGGTTTGACTATAAAGTGTTTGGATATTTTGTTAATCAAATTTCAGTTATTCATTTGTCTAATAGAAGAAAAGATAGAAGACAAATTCATACAAACTTTAATATGGACCATGCAGATTTAAATCTAGTAGGTTTTGTAAAAGACTTAAAAAAAAGATACAATTGGTCAGGCGATATTGTACTAGAGTATATGTCTGATTATAAACATCATTTAGAGAAAAATTTACAATATGTAAATAGGTTGGTAGGTAACGTGTAATGTATAGAATGGATCTTCATTATGCAACACCATGTAGAATTGAATATCAAGAAGTCAAAGATAATCCAAGACTTAAGCTTCGAAAAGGGGATTTAATTAGAATTCCTAATACTGATAATTTTCCAAAATATGCAAGAGGAGAATTTGCAGTAGTTTTAAGTAGATATAGATATATCAAACATAAATATAAGAACTATATAGATTATGGAGCAGTTGTAATGTTTGTTAGTGGACAAAGAAAAGGATATTCTAGAAGATTTTATTGTAAGTTACATGATAGTATGAAATATATATTTTAGGAGATTGGATGAAAACAAAATTAAAACATATTCTTAATCCTGTTCATATGTATTGTAGACTAAGAGAAATGGGAATTAGAAAGAAAGTATCAAAAACAATAGCTTCTTTTTATGAAATCAAACTTCATAAAAAATTATTTGAAAGGAAAAAAAATGGACAAAGAAACACTTGAAAGACTATTAAGAAAGGAACGAGAATATGAACTAAAAGTATTTGGTTCATATAAAGATTATAAATCATTCAATGTGATGAGTTTTATTACATTTATTGAAGAATATTTGAATCGATGTAAACACTCATACAGTTCTAAATGGGAACATAACTTACCAGAGTGGTTACAAACCTGTAAAGAATTTCAAGAACAAGGAACTGCTCCTGTTGAAGTATATGAAAGTCTAATTAAGATTATGACTTTGGCTGGGGCAGCACTTGAAACTTTTACAGAAATAAATGTTGATGAATGGCGAAAAAATCTAGAGCCAAAAGATAAGTGGTTAGAAAAAGTAGAAGGAGAACGAGAATGATCGGATTAGAAGAGATGATAGCAAAAGGAATACCAGATGATATTCAAGAAGAACAATGTCAAGAGAAAGTTCTTATAAATACAACTCCAGAATCTGCAATTGTAGAAGCAGAACAAGTTATTGAATTTCCAACTAGTGATTTTTCTACTTGGTTTAACAAACATTGTAGTAAATTTTCTGATGTCCGAGTAGTAAAAGCTTCTATATCTGGAATTGATTCGTTAGATAATATCATTATTACGATTCCAACTATTGAAAGAGATAGTTCTGGAGAAATCAAAAGGAAGATCAAAATATTTGAAAATGCAAAGCAGATGAAAGTTCTTGATGCTGACCCAATATCATTTCATGTATACAACAATGGATATATGATCTTGTATCGAATTAGCGATTATATTGTAGCAAAAGGTTATGGCGTAAAAACAGGAATGTTTTTAACTATTTGTGGACAAGTTGATACTCTTTACGTTCCATTTAAAATGATGAAGCTTACCAAAAAAGATACCATTATTAAAATTCCAATTACAAATTCTATAACAACAGATAAGTTACATTCAGATGTAGATATTGAATCTCTGCAAATTCTATATAGTCAAATTACAAAGTATAGCAACCAAATCAAAACGAAAACGGATGCATTATCTTGGTTTGCAAAGAAGCAATTTGAAGTAGAAGATGTTAATCATCATTTACAGATAGACGAAGTACTTTTGAAAACTCTTTAATAAATAGGAAATACAATGAAGATTAATGAAAAGTGTTCGCTAGTTATGAGGGATGTTTATCTTTATGATATTACAGCATGTCATTATTCAATCTTAGAAAAAATGGGGTTTGATTTAAGAGATATTGATAAGTCTAATAAGACTAAAAGAAACATTCAAATTGGGAAAATGATGCAAGACAATCCTAGATTAACATCCCTCTTGCGAACCAGTACAGAATCAATTGTTGATAACTATATTAAAGTAAATCAACTTAAAGAAGATGATATAGTTATAAGACAATATGATGGAATTATTGTTAAAAAACCTCTAGCACAAATTCCTGATCATTCAATTCCTTTAGAGTTTAGATCAATCTTTCTCACATTCATTTCTTCAATTGATCGTACTAGTTATATTGCTAGTGATGGAAATGAAATTACAATTAAGGGTGTAGCATATAGGTATGATCAAATTGATCATTACTTATCTAAACTTGCAAAGATTGAATTCATACGTGGAAAAGAAACAATATTCAGAAGAATGCAATATATTAAGAATGATTTCTTTAATTCTAAAGATGTATCATTGTATTGTATTCCTGTTGGAAAAGATACCTTTAAAGTTTACCTAAAAGATTATGGTGAATTAGAAATTACACAACATACAATTAACATTATGGATGTTGACGATATTGATAAACAAAGATATTTTGATTTTTATTTGAAACCGTTTACAAGTTCAATAACTGTGGAGTATATATGAAAGAAGTCGAAGTGTTAATTCAATTTGATCTAACAAAACTAGATCAAAAGAAACGTGATAAATTATTTAAAATTGAAAAATTGTTATATGATATTGGTGTAACATTTGATAGTGGAGCTGGGTTTGGAGGTAGAGATTGGGAATGGGATTGGAGTTTAAAAGGACCAGTGAAAGTATATTTAAAGAAAACAAAGAGGATGAAAAAGAATGAAACTTAAAAGTGATTTCGTAACTAACTCAAGTACAACATCATTTGTTGTTTGGGGTGCTAAATATAATGTCGATGAATTTCCAGAAGAATTTGTAGATAGATTTAAAAAGAATAAATGTCTTGTTTGTAATACAACAAATCATTGTGATCGTTATAGCAAAGGAGAATGTATAAGAGACCTTTTGTCAACGATTCGAGAATTAGAAGTATGTTCACCAAACTGGGGTGATGATGAAATTTGGTTTGGTCGTAGTCCTTTTAGAATTAAAGATGATGAAACCCCAAAACAATTTAAAGAAAGGTTAACAAAAGATTTGTTAGAAGTTGGAATCTACATTGATCCAAATAAATTTTCTAAAATTGAAGAATCTTGGCAAGATGGATAGGAGAAATATAAATGACGGATCAAAGAACTACATTTTTAAATATTGGAGCTGGACCTAGAATTCTTCCACTTGATATCCAACATACAAAATATACGAAATATTTTCTAGTAAACATAGATCCAACTTATACAGAAACATTTGATAATTTGTCTGATATTGAAAGAATGCATTCATTATATGAACAACAAAATGGTTCTGATATTCAAGAGCACTTTTTAAAAGCAACTTGGCAGGAATTCATTCCTTTTTATAGACATTACTTTGATAGAATTATAATGTACAGAGTTTTAGAACATGTTCCTATGACTGAAGTTTTGTATTTTATCTATATGTTATCAACAATTGTAAAGGTTGGTGGAACAGTTGAAGGAATAGTTCCTAACTATAGAACATTAGCCAAAATGTTGTTTAAAGAAAATGTATACTCAAAAGATTTTGAAGCGCATAATATTCTAGTAACAACTGAAATTCTAAATGAACCAAGAGATCCGCATGCAAGTATATGGACAATGGATAGAATAGCAAAATTCTTTAAGTTAGAAAATAGATTCATCATTGAAAAAATGATTCCAGATTTTGAATTTGATGGACGAGATATTTATATATTCTTTCAAGCAACAAGAGTAAGATAATGACTTCAGATGAAATTAGAAACTTTATAGAATTAAAAGATCAACAAATTAAAGAAAGTTCTACTATACATTCTGTTTTAAAAAAGAATCCAGTCTTTATTTTTATTGATGATAGACAAGAAACATTTGTAGCAAATTATATAGAGAAAGAGAAAACAGTAGTTTATGCACATGCAAATCCAGTTAAAATGTTACTTTTTCTAATTTCTAGAAAACTGGGTATTGATGTATTTGAAGATGCATTAATTAAAGATTTAGAAGAAGCAATCAATAATGTTTTAGAAACGTATAATTTAACTTTGTGGGAAATTCATGATAGGAACATTCAGAACAAGATATCAAGCGATGGGTCTCCAAAACATCAATGATATCGCCTTTTATTACAATGATAGATTTGGAGCTGTTCTTTACAGATATTTAAAAGCTCCTTTAATTACAGCTGGAAATGAAGAAGTCTCAGAAGAGCAAATTCAAGCTCTTGGAGTATGGACAAAACCAGTTGGACAAAATAGATATAGATTAATAGGGATTGTATCTGATAAATATAAATTTGTTGGACATGATGTTATTAATAATTCTATTAGAACTTCTGTAGAAAGTAGTGGAAATGTAATATTAGATGAAAAAAGTTCTTTCTCATTTGGTCTTTCTAAGATGTATAATCAGATGATTATTAGACATGGTCAAACAATTCCGCAAGTTGGAGATGTTTATCCGCAAGTTATTGTAAGAAATACATATGATGGAACAGGTTCTCAAGTTGTTGACTTTGGTATTTGTCTTCAAGAAAGACTTGGAACATGGATTGGAATTGGTATGAGAAAAACTCTTGGAACAATTGCTCAAATCCATATAGCAAACGCAACTGCAAGAATGACTGCAGAAGTTGGTTCTTTTGTTAATATGTTTGCAGAAAATATTGGAGAACTTATTCGTGTTAATTTTAATAGATCAGTTAGTGAAACTGAAATGCTATCTGTTCTAGAACTAGTAGAGCAAGTTGGAAAAAGAAAAAGAGATAAAATATCTGAACTTATTAAAGAAATTACAGGAATAAACAATGAAGCTATTACTTCTTGGAATCTATTTTTAGCAATTACTAAATTCTGCGCTATTGAAAAGAATTTAAATTCAAAAGTACTTCTTGAAGATATTGCTGAAAGATGTTTAACAATTCCTGCTCAAATGATGGATGCTCTTGAAACTATTAGAAATCAAGCTAGAGATGTAGCGTAACTCTTGTCTGGTTGACTATATGATTTCGTATAGTCAACCAGGTTTTTCCGAAGGAGGAAAATAATGTGTCTTTATGAGTTAATTTCATTAAAAACAAGAAATCCCAAGTTTAAATTAAATAGAGATAAACATGGTTGGTATGGTTGGAAAGTATATGATTGGCAAACTAAAGATTTTTTATATCCAATGAATTATGGTCAGCATCAAGTAATGGGACAATGGATGAATGCAGAAGATTGTAGTTCTCCATGTAATATAATAATATTGGATAATTGTTGTTATCCATCCGGTTTTCATGTTTATGTAAATAGACCTAGTTGGTTTTCTTACTCATCAGAACACGATAAAAAAGTTTGTAGAAAGGTTTATATAAAACAAATAATTGCAAAAGGATATGAATATGATAATAAAAGAATGCCTGTAATTGTTTGTAACAAAATCTTTATTCCAAAAAGAAAACCAAGAAGAAGATAAGGAGATTTAATGATAAAAGTAAAAGAGAAATCTCAAAAAATATTCAGAGAACAGCAACCAGTTAAAACAAAATCTAAAAAAGAATATGAAGAAAAAGAAGGATAATCTGAAGGACATCATAGTTTTACTAACACAGATGATATTCCATCTGATTCTCCAGTTAAAGTACCAAAAACAAATAAAATAATTGATTTCGTTAAAAGTTCTTATGCAACCATTGATACTCATCTAACAATTCATTCAACTAAAAAAGCAGAAAAACTTTTAAAAGCAATGAATTGTAATGTTAAACTTCCTAAGAAGTCACCCTATGTATTCTACACATTAGCAGAAATTTATAGATTAGTAAATACTAAAGGGAGAAGTTGTTTAAATTCGTTTTCAAAGAAAATAGGTTTTTAACTTACAGTTAAGTTAAAAATTGCAGGGTCTTTACAGATCCTGCAATTTTTTTTGTTTCTAAAAGAACAAATTAACATAGAGGAGATTAATAACATGCCTGAACCAATACAGAAAGGTACTGGGAGTCATCAACCTAGACAATATGATATGAAGCTTATAATTGATGATACAGATTATAGTTTAGATTTATTATCTGTTAGAATATTATCTTCATTAGCCACTGCTTATCAATCAATTTTTTTAACTATTCTTTTAGATCCTGCATTAGTTATTGAAAAGAATATATTTGGAACTTCTAAAATATCATTAACGGTTGATTTTATGGCACAATATGAAGCACCTCAAGTAATAGAACAGGTTAAATTTGATCTTCTTTATATTAAGTCAGATACAATAGAAGTACAAAAAGCATTAAGTAAGATAACAGAAGAACAGACAAAAGTTCCTTTTAGCATTATTACAGTTTGTAGACAACCATGGATAGCAATGAACACTACTGTTAATGGAATATATTACGGAAAAACTTTGAGTAATATTATTGGTGAATTAGTTCGTAATCTTGGTATAACTGTAAAAATTGATGAGGCTAGTTTAAACAATGAAGTTATAGATCAAGTAGTTATTCCACCAACTACATTTTATAAAGTAATCAAAGAATTTAGAGATCCAACAGATCCATATGATGGATATCTAGATCAACGATTTGGATTATATAGTGGAGTTCCGGGTGTATTTTGTAATCATGAAAATAAACTATTTATTAAGAATCTTTCTGGTAAAATGGTAATGGCACCATCTTTTCTATTATATCATTTACCCGCTGGTCACAATACAAAAGAAATTGTTGATAAAAGTTTACAAGACTTTCCAAGAATATATTATACATTTGAGAATATTAAAACAGACTATTCTGGAAACGCTAAGCTTGCATCATTATCTTCTATTGTTCGTAATATTGTTAAACCACGTGATACATTATATAAAGAAATAGTTATTAATATGGATGATAATGCACAAGATTGGAGTTTAACTACACAAAAGAAAAAACTAGAATTAGATCCAGATATTAAAAATACTAAACTAAGATATGTAATAGACGATACAGGATATGAAGATCTAGATACGCAGTTTAAAACAAGGGGTGCTCAAGCATTTTCAGATTTAACTACAATGACAATTGCTTTAGAAAGGAATTTAAGACTTCTTGATTTAATGAATGTTGGTGAATGTCTAGAATATATACCTTATGGATTTGAAATAACAGCTGTAGCAGGAAAGTATATTTTATGGAGTAGTGATTTACAATTTAAAAAATCAGGAATTTGGGAATCAACTGCTAGTTTAAACTTAATAAGAACAAATAGAAAACAATCTACACAAGGTGAAAGTGTAGGACCATTACATGTTCCAATTGAAAAAACAGAACAATTAGTAAGCCCGCTTCCTCAACCAAATTCATTTAATCCAGCTCCTGGAGAAAGAGACCCCAGTAAACTTTCTCCTGATCAATTAAGAGATCAAGAATTAATATCAGAATATAATAGATTAAAAACTGAATCAAATTATAGAGGATTTACAAAAGAAGATTGGAAAAGATACGAACAAGCGGAAGCTGAAATGATTAGGAGAGGATTATTAACTAGTTAACAAACCCAATTCCCATTTGGATCAGGAACAAAACAAACCGTTGATGTATTATCTACTACATTGATTTTACTTTCATCAAGTTTAATCTTACTACTAACAACCTTCACTAACCAACCACATTCAGGAATACGATATCTATATGTATCAATACCCACCTTTTTCCATTTAACAATATAATCAGGATCTGACTTAAGAAGCTTTTCTCTCACTGTTTTCCCTTCAGGATTACCCATCTTTTAAACCTCCATTTATATAAATTATGTTCATAGTATAATATATTGAATCTATATATATTAATATCCGATAGAGGTAGATATGTATTTCTTTTTAATAAAAGGAGGACGTCTATATGTTATTCATTAGCCCGATTTTGACAAATATGGCAAAGGGCAAAAGGGACGGTCTGCTTGAAGGAAACCAGAAGAAAACTTCTGAATTGGTTCAGTCAATTGAAAAGCAGAAAGAAATTATCAGGAAGTTGGAGCAGACAAAAATCAAAATGAACAAGTAAGGAGGTCCCTTGAGAACCAGAAATCATTTAATTATCATCATTGTACTTTTGGTGTTGATTATTGGCTAAAACAATTTAACAAGGAGTATCCCATGGTAGGAAGATACGGTTACGGAAGTCAGTACGAGTCGAGGGTTATTACTGCTCAAGATCCTTTCAATGAAATGATGAATCGGATCGGTCATTCAGAGGAAAAGTTGTGGGCAACGATTAAGAACCTCTGGATCAACAAGCTGGATGACTGGGCAGAAATTATCTTCGACCGCTTCATGAAACAGTAATATTTGACGCTGATAGTTATGAAGGACTATCAGCGTCAGTTTTTTTTAACTTAAACTTGAAAGGAGACTACAATGGATGAAACAATTGATAATGTTAAATATCCAATATGCCCAATTAACTTATATTTTGAAGGAGATAATATAAAAGAAGATAAATGTGATTGGGATATTGATACAAGACAATGCACTGAAGCATGTTGTATAGGTTCAAAGACAGGAGATAACTTATGATTGAACATTCATTTTCTACAGCAGTTTTAGGATATTCTAAAGGTTGGTATAATTCAATTACACCATATTTAGAACGTCATAATGATATACAAAATTTAAAAGTTATTCTAGCTTACTATACAGCAGTTACGCCAAACATGATTTCGAATCAAGATCTTTTATATATGTTATGTCAAACAGCATTACCATATTGGAAACAATGCAGTGACTATACGTTATATCAACAATTGCAATCTCTTGTTTATGTATGGGAAGAATATAAAAATTCAGACCATTGTTCATTAATTGATTTTGATCTTCTATCAGAAATTATTAAGAGTATATTAACTATGATAAGGATGGTTCCTTTGAAAGATCAAAAGGTAGAAATGGATAGTAAGTTGTCAAATTACTTACAGGAATACTATAAACATTGTAGATGTCCAAAATGTGCATTCAAATAACTTTGAAGGAGGTTTTTATGAGTCATCTTCTTTTTAGTTTGTGTCAAAACTGGCATGGTGAGTTCTCAGACAAAGAACCTTTTCAAGTAATTGAATTTATTGACAAAGACCATCCCCCAAGAGGATATTCAATGTGTGATGAACTTGGGAAAACTGATTGGCTTCCAAGTTGTATGGAAAATGGAACATGTTACTTTCTACCAGCAAATGAAGATACCGAACTAGCATTTATTGGAGAAAAGAAATGGATTGGAAACAAAGAAGTATGTGTGATTCGGTGGGATCCATCATGTGCTGGAGATATTGAAATGTTACGACAAGAGAAAGGATATTATCTTGACGATCAAAAGCTTTGAAGGACAATATAAATGTTTCTCAAATTTCTATCCTAGGCATGTTACATATAATTGCACAATATACCATTCTAAAGAGCATTCATTTCAATCTCATAAAACAATTAATGAAACAGACTTAATGATTATATTTAA
>Ga0105097_10000071_pt1 | contig 36368 bp, 37 predicted proteins | sample PPLLak12cMay2015_FD_87035 | JGI IMG/M metagenome (GOLD analysis project Ga0105097, IMG submission 87035) | Freshwater sediment microbial communities from Prairie Pothole Lake near Jamestown, North Dakota, USA - PPLs Lake P7 Core (1) Depth... | ecosystem: Environmental > Aquatic > Freshwater >...
ACCAACTGTATGCGTTCCTTAAGAAGAATTCATTCAGGATCACCAAGCAGGGTTTCTTTGTAGCGTTGCGAAACGTTGTCACTATCCCCAATGAAGATCCTGAGTCCAGGGAACTGGTTGACTTTGTATCCAATGCCTACAATAAAATCAAGACTGTTTGGAAGAAGAGTCCTGCCAATTTTATTGTGGATAAGAACAAGGAGACTGGCAAGTATGAGTTCTACAACTATGCTGGTGAAGGATTGTACAAGGGATTGGGTACGCTGAAGGAGTTGTATGGTAAGCTTCCAAGCATGAATGGCAATCGTTTTACTGACGCTCACACCATGACGTTTGACATCAGGATAGGTGTGCCTGTAAACATGCCTCCTGAAAAGTGTAGCTGGAGTACAGTTGACTGTGCTGAAGCAGGATTACATTTCACAGCTGATGAGATACACTATGTAGGATGTGGTGATACCTCTGTCCTGGCCCTTATCAACCCTATGAAGGTTGTAGGGATTGGAACACATAAAGGAAGATGCTATGAGTATCTGCCCATTATGACTGTTCCAAGGGAAGAAGCCACAAAGATTCTGCATGATGTAAACTTTGACACGCTTGAATTGGATGAAGACTATGCCATCAGGGAGCTTGAGAGCCTTGCTGAGAAAGCCCATGCAGGATTTACTGCTGAGACGACAAAGCATGAGTTCAATCTGCCAGGTATGTCAACCTTTCAGATCAGCAAGATTGTTACATCTCTTGAGGATATGAAAAGTATTCTCTCCAAGAGAGTCTCTTCTATAACTAAATAGATTAAAATATGGTGGTGTCTAAAGATTTTACTATCTTAGACATCACCAATTTAATTATTTATGGCTAAGAAGAGAATTTTAAAACCAAAACCCAGATGCCACGGTACTCTAACTGAATCTGCATTCTGGTCGTTTATACGAAGTGCATTAAGAAACAAGTCTCGTTGGTGGAAACCAATAGCTGTTACCAAGTCGCTTGCTAAACGACCATACAAAGGAACAAATAAACGACAGAAGTTCGAATATCAGTGCAATCATTGTAAAAAATGGTTTCCTGATAAAGAGGTAAATGTTGATCATATTCTTCCTGCAGGAACTCTTACATGTGCGAATGATCTTCCAGGATTTGTCGAAAGACTGTTCTGTGAAGTGGATGGATTACAATTGTTATGTTCTGAATGTCACACTATTAAAACCAAAAATGAAAAACTTTAAATACAGGCTCAAGAAGCTGAATAACTGGAATGGTCTTGCTGAAGTAAGAGAACATGAATGTGAGGAATGCATCGAGAATAATCAGTCAATGAATGTTTGGCTGGATAATGATATGATGACACTCACGCCAGAAGATCTTGCTACCAAAAGACAGACCAGGAAGTGGATGGATGGTAAGTACACTCCCAGTGGCGAAGGCTATTGGTTGTGGGGCTTTGAGTGGAATCCTATACCAAATGAAGTATAAATATTAAAACAAATACAATGGCAATTGGAGGAGTAAGTAGAACGGAAGCAAATTATCGAGCTATCTATCTTGACAGTAGTTCGAGCTTGAAAGATTTCTGCCTGGACAGGAAGAAGTATTTCAAGAAGTACATTATGAATGAGGATGTCGAGGATAAGGACAGCCAGGCTGCTCTCATGGGAAGGGTTGTGGAGACGTTGATGATGGAACCTGATATGTTTGACACCAGGTTTTACATGTCAGCATGCTCAGAGCCACCAACAGCAACCATGTTGAAGTTCGTGGAGGCGTTATACACCCGTACAAAGGAGGCAACTACCAATGAAGGTGAAGTAACTAAATCCTTTGAAGAGATTAGTAAGCTGGCTTATGCTGACAGTGGATACAAGATCAAATATGAGCTGGTGATAAGTAAGTTTGTAGGAACTGACGCTGAGATCTATTATGATGAAATCAGAAGAGTGAGAGGAAACGGTTTGTCCGTTGTCACCACTCAGGACATATCCAACGCTGAGAGGATTGTTCAGGAACTCAGAACGAATCCTGTAACCAAAGACCTGGTCAATCTGATCAGCAGTCCACGTTATTCTGTCAGGAATCAACTCCAGATAGAAGGTTACAAGGTAGGTGGCCACTTGTTCAAGAGTATGATGGATAAAGTTGTTATAGATCATCAGGCAAAAACAATTCAGGTAACTGATTTAAAATGTGTCTGGGCTGTTGAGAATTTCTATGATGAATATTATCTTTACAGAAGAGCTTACATTCAGGCCTATCTCTACTATCGAGCTGCTCTGGAAATGACAAAGCCTGGCTGGGGTAGTGAAGATCTGTCTGAATACACTGTCCTGCCACCTCAATTCCTTGTATGCGACAGCACGAACTATTATAACCCATTGATCTATCGTATGACCTATGATGATCTGGCTGACGCTCTGTTGGGATTTGAATACAAAGGAAGAGAGTATACAGGCGTGAAAGATCTGATTGAAGATCTGCAGTGGGCCCTGGAGAACAATGTATGGAACATGTCCAGGAAGAATTATCTTAATCATGGAATTGTAAACATTAAAGGATAATGGAGATAAAAAGAACAATAACCAGTATATTTATGGTCCCAACCCTCAAGATTTCTAAGGAGAGGATGATTGCAAATGGATTTATCAATGGCTACAGCAAGGATGCCAACAGGGACATACAGTATGAAGATGCTGTGTATCTCCTGTTTCAACCCAAAGACCTTGATAAGTTTAGAGAGTTTCTTGACAGTGAGTATGAACGTACAAAATCTGTCATAGATGATTATGATTATGAGGACGGCTATGTTGTAGTGGTATATAAACTGGATCCTGATCTCAAACTAGACTTCGAACTGATCAGACAAGGTAAGTATTCCAGGACTTCCAAGAAGTTCAAGACATTGTTTCCTGAGAAATCAGTCACTAATGTGAACGGTCTTAAGAGTGAGAAATACACATTATCCTATCACATATTCAATAAGAGTACAGACATGATTGACTATTGGGAAGACAAACTTGGTGTGGCTTTTGATAGAAATCAGGAAGTCTGGCATATGTTTTTCGAAGAAGAAGAAACGTTGAACCTTAATAAATTAAAAGAAAATGTATAATGAGGAATTATTCAACAAGCTGGAGAAACAGTTTGGGATGGACAAAATGCAAGTCTTTGCTGAAATCATGACTGCCAGACATGAGCTCCTTTATATGGAATATTTGGAGGAAGGTATTGATGACTTCTCAGAAGAAGATTTTGAGAGAGACTGGTGGTTGAATAAACACATTGAGATCTCTGATACTTTAAAGCGTGACAGGATCATTGACCAGGTAGTCCAGAGATTCCGTGACAGGAGTGCCATTGGAATCAGGAAGTACAACACAACCCTTGAAGCAAATGACACGGATGACTTTCTTAATCATCTTCAGGAAGAGTTAATGGATGGTGTGAACTACTTGGAAAAGATCAAAGACACTCTTAACAAGAAAGGTTTTTCCAAGCTGGAAGATATTCCAAACAATAATGATTTCAATGAAAAAAGTTGAATAAATTGTTGTGAATTTTTTTGACAATGAGAGGGAAGTAAGCTATATTTACTTCCCTTTCCCTTCTAAATAATTCATACCAAAATGGAAAATTCAGAATACGAAAGACTCATAAACAGAGGCTTCAGGATATATAAACATGAGAAAGGCGTGATCTATATCAAGGTTAAAAAGAGAGGTTGGGCCATTGTCTGCGACTATTCTGAAGAAAGATGGACAGAAATTAAGAATCACCCTAAAACAATTGTAGACTATGGGAAGTAAACTGTACGAGGACTTTCATGAGATTGCAAACATTTTGCAGTATGTCATCGAGTATGACGAAAAAGATCCTATTAAAAGAAGTGCATTCCTTGATTTGATTCAGAAGCGTGTAACAAAAGCTTTGGACAAACTGGAACCACAACTTGTGAAGAATTAGTGTTTAATGATGATGATGATGATGTGATTTGCCCCTGCCAAGTGTGGGGGCATTTCTATCTAAAGGTTAACAAATTTAATTATAAACTAAATAATGGCCAAGAAAAAGGAAGTTGTAGAGAACGGGAATAAGAGCAAGCTCGACCTTGCTATGGAAAAGCTGAATAAGTCTTATGGAAAAGGGACCATTTTAGCAATGGACAGTAAGACCTCTGGAAATTATGACATCATCTCCACAGGCTCTATTGGGTTTGACAACATAACCCTGGGAATAGGAGGAGTTGCCAAAGGTAAACTGTATGAACTGATGGGCTGGGAAGGTACTGGCAAATCAACTATCTGTGGACATCTTGTTGCAAACTGCCAGGCCAACGGTGGTGTAGCTGCATACATTGATGGTGAGCATGCTGTAGATAAGATCTACTTCAAAGCGTTAGGTGTTGACACAAGCCAGTTATTGTTTGCTCAGCCTGCATCAGGAGAGGAAGGTTTTCAAATTGCTGAAGATATCATCAAGAGTGGTGAGGTGGATCTGGTCATTATTGATTCAGATTCATCATTGATTCCCAAAGCTGCCATCCTCGATGGTGAGGTTGGGGAGTCCACTATTGGCAAGAAAGCCAGACTGAATAGTAATGCTTACCCAAGGTTAAAGAATGCCCTGGTGATGAACAAATGCTGCGTTGTGGTCATTTCTCAATACAGGGAAAAGATTGGCGTAATGTTTGGCAATCCTACTACTACACAGGGAGGACACGCTTTGAAATTCTACTCTGATGTCAGGGTGGAAGTGTCAAAGACCAATGCCAAGGAAGGCGATGTCATCTATGGCAACAAGACCAAGGTGAAATCTACCAAGAATAAAATGTCTCCACCCTACAGACTCTCTGAATTCGAAATTGTTTACGGACAGGGTATTGATAAAGTGGCAGAAATTTTAGAACTTGGTGATGAATTTGAGATCTTGGTTAAATATGGTAAAACAATAACTTACAAAGACCAAAAGTATGATATTAAGGACTTTAAAGCACTTATTCAGGACAATCCTGAATTTTATGAACAGATCAAACAAGATATCGTCAACAAGATCCAGCAAGCAGACGATCTCCCAGTTGAAACCGTCACGCCTCAAGAAGAAACCAAAGAAGCGTTGTCAGATGGAGGGGCAGATTACTAAGCTATGAAAGAAGCAATAAACCAATTGGTTGAGAGATGTTATTCTGATTCAACCAAAGCAGGATGGCATAGTGATCTGCAGACAGGAAAACTTATCGACAGGAACAAGGGCGAGATGCTCATGCTCATGGTGTCTGAAATAGCTGAAGCTATGGAAGGTGAACGCAAGGGATTGATGGATGACCATCTTCCTCACAGACCTATGGCAGAAGTAGAGTTGGCAGATGTTGTGATTCGAATTGCTGACTATTGTGGTAGGTTTGGATACGATCTTGGAGGTGCTGTCATGGAAAAGCTTGAATACAACAGGCACAGGGCAGATCACAAGATCGAGAACAGGCTGAAGGATAACGGTAAAAAGTTCTGACATGAGCCTTATTCTTACATTAGGAGATGACGACAAAGAGTTCTACAAGAAACAATATTTGTCTCTTGGAGAGCTCTTTGAAGCCATTAACAAAGCTCTGTCTGAAGAAGAAATGACAGATGGAGAACCAGAACCACATCTAATTTGGCAGGAGAAGACTAATTATCTTATAGACATGTATAATGCAGCATCACATTTTCACAAATTTGAAAGAGTATGACAGTACAAGAATTGATCGATGACCTGATGAATGTTGAAGATAAAAGCATCCAGGTGATAAGACAGTATGATGGATGGTTCTTCATTTTGAACACTCCAGTGATCACTCAGCTTTATGCTGATGAGGATAACAAGGATATCACTGATTGGGACGAAGACCTGAAGAAGCTTAAGCCTTTCCTTTTAATCAATCCCTCATGAAGCAGAAATGTAAAGTGTGTGGAGTGAATGCTGATAGTGAATATTGTTTTCATACAAATTGTTAATTTAAACAATTTTTCTTACATTTGTATATGAATAATCTTAGAAAATATACAAATTTTACTAAAGCAGAGTTAGATAAAGTATCAGGAGTTTATTTAATACTAAATACTGTATCTAACTCTGCTTATATTGGTGAGTCTACCAATCTATACAGAAGATTGAATGAACATATTACTAGTCTATTGAATAACTGTCATTTTAATAATCATCTACAAAACTCCTTTAATAAATACACTATTGCTAATTTTAAGTTTGAAATACTTGAATTTTGTTCAAATACTAAAGAACGAGAACACCATCATATCACAGAGTTTCAAATTAATAATACTTTTTCAACTATTTTAAATATAAAACCTACAGACCCTCTATTAATCAATTTACGAAGTAAAGAAACGTCTGAAAAGATATATTTAACTAAGAAGAAAAGGGCAGAAGAGCGAGGATATTGGCACTCAGAAGAATCTATAAACAAACGAAAAGCTACAAGAAAAGGATATCGTCATTCTGAAGATACTAAGAAAGCAATAGGATTAAAAAGTTTGAATCGAAAATTACCAGCAAAAAGTGAAGAATTTAAACAATTTATATCACTGTTAAATAAAACTAAGAAGTTAGGTGGTAGAAATAAAAGAAGAATAGTTCAGATGAATATGAATAATGAACATATTAAAACTTGGGAATCTATATTATGTGCTGCAGAAGTATTAAACACGTCACAAGGAGGTATAGGAAATGTTCTTGCCAACAAACAAAAAACATGTAAAGGATATAAATGGAAGTATGAAACAATGTAAAATAGAAGATTGTAATAACCCTGTGTGGGGGGATGGTCTATGTAAATACCACAAACCAAGAAAGAAGATCCCTTCTGGTAAGAAGATGAGATCTGTTGCCCTTACTAGCGATCTTCCTCCAGAAGATGTTAGATTGGCTCAATGGGTTGTTATGAGGACCTTCTTCATGGGTATATGGAACATCAGGCCTCATGTCTCTGAGATATCCAAAACACATCTGGGACATGAGCCCCTGAGTGTATTCTTTCATCACATTCTTCCCAAGGTGAAATATCCCCAGCTTAGATATGATGATGAGAATATTATTTTACTAACTTTGGATGAGCATTCTAACGTTGAAGCTAACATGTACAAGTATGAAGAGATCAACATACGAAGGGAAAGTTTACTTATCAAGCACGGCCTTCAGGACCCCTCTAATAATTAAAGAGACGCTGGGAGACGAAGCGTATGAGATGTGTGAGAAGATGCGTAAAGAATGGACTCCTACACCTTATCATTTTGTAGTCAGCGAAGCATTTATGAATGCTTTTGAGAATGCAATGAGAGAAGAATTTGAGAAACAATTTAAAACCAACAAGAATGAAACAGTTTTACTACACAAGAAAAGAGCCTGTACCTCCTACCACAGAAGGAGAGGAACTAACGTTCAAAACTTTCCAGGATAGCCTAAACCTGGACAAGGTTATCAGAAGCATTGAGCTTGAAAATGGCCAGCGTTTAATCCTCCTGGATGATCTCCATGAGAGAATGAAGGAAACCCCTATGAAGAACTCTCAAGGAAGAGTTACAGGGTATAAGAGAGAGAAAGATGCCTTCCAAAGTGAGATCTATCTCAATGCTGAGGATTCCAAAAGATTTGTGGAGCTCACAAATTAATCTTTGATGCTATGATCGATATCATAAAGCCAGAGATTGCTGCTCACATGGCTCATATAAATGGTCTATTGACTGGCATTGGAGAAACCATAGAAGGTAATTTGATATGTGATGTGTCACCTGACAATCTTACAGATGAGTTGAATGAAAGTAAGATATACAACTTGCTGAAGCTATCCAGGAAGAAATCAAAGATATGTGAAATAGGAGTTAATGCTGGCCATAGTTTACTACTCATGGTTGGCACTAATCCTACTGCAGAGTATTTGATTTTTGACCTAAACGCTCATTCATATACCAAACCATGTGTGGATTATATTAAGAGTGTGTATCCATCTACAAAAATAACAGAGGTGTACGGTGATTCTCTCCTGACATTAAGAGAGTATGTAGCTGCCAATGATTTACATACTTTTGATATGATTCATGTTGATGGAGGTCATGATACCCATGTTGTTGTAAATGATTTTATCTATACACAGCAACTGCTTGCTCCAGATGGAGTGGTTGTTTTTGATGATTATAATTATGGCAATATCCAAAACGTAATTAATTATTATGTAGAAAGAAAGGTAATAACCAAGTATGTTAAAGATTTGATTGATACTGATCTGCATTACATATATAAAATAAATCATGGAAAATAACATACATCAGATTTGGGTTGGTAATAATAGGATACCCACTCATATAAAAGAGTGGATGGATGAAGTGAAAGAACAGCACAAAGACTTCACCTACTATTTTTGGAATGATGAGAATCTACCTGAGTTACCAGAGCATCTTAAAAAGGTGTATGATAGCTACAAAGAACCAGCAATCAAGGCAGATCTGTTACGAATGTATGTTGTACATAAGTTTGGAGGGATCTACCTGGATGCTGATTTTAAACCAATAGATGGATTTCATACAAGCATTATGCCATGTAAAGATTGTGGAGGGTTTGTTGTCTACAACGATTCCTATGGAATGAGTGCTCTGGCAAACACCATATTTGGATTTAGCAAAGACAACGCACTCCTTAAATATTTACTTGATGATGTTCTCTATGAAATGCAGTGGATTGGTCCAAACTGGTGGGCTCAGACAGTATGTAAATATCTGCAAGTTGATTTCAACAAAATAACTATCCCTGAGTTCAAGGAAAAGTTGAGTGAGATAGATATAGAGTTGGTACGCTGGAAAGATATTGAAGACAAGTGTTTCAGACACGAAGCTTTGGCATCTTGGATACACGGTTCTATCTGGAATAACAAGCTAAAAACTGGAGATTATGATTAGTGTACTAACATTGACATACAAACGTCATCATTTATTAGAAGAAGCGATATATTCGTTTCTTCAGCAGACAGATAAAGATGGTTGTGAAATGGTTGTCATCAATGATAACGCTGATGTAGACTATGTGTTCAATCATCCCCAGGTGAGGATAATCAACCATAAGGAAAGGTTTCCTTCTATCTCTGCCAAGATTGAATGGGGGTATAAACAGTGTGTGAATGATTTCATCTACAGGCTTGATGATGATGATCTGCTTGCTCCATGGGCTCTTGAGAATACAAAGAAGGACATTATAACTAATCCTGGATATGATATATACAGGAGCAAAGGAATGTACTTCTTCTCTGAAAATAAATTTGAAGGAGAAAGTGGTAGTGTTAATAATGGCAATGTCTATGCCAAAGTTTATCTGGACAGGATCACTTTTCCTGATAGCTCATGTGGAGAGGACTCTGATATTACATTTGGTCACAATTCCAGGATTTATGAATCTAAACTACATCACACAATGTGTTATCGTTGGGGAATGAACACGTTACACATCTCAGGAATGGGAGTGTATGACAACAAGGTCATCTTAGATCAAGCAGACAAGGTGCTAAATAATACTACAGGAACAATCAGACTAGATCCTAAGTTTCTGAATGATTATTATTCGCCAATAATTAAGTTCAATTCTAAATAAATAAAAAAGCCCCCTGATTATGGGGGCTTTTTCATTTAGAGAGACGCTTCTGTTTCATGGGCAACATTGGACTGCTTCTGAATTCTTTGGTGTCATACTCCTTCATCACCATAGGACGTTTCTTTGAAGGAATAGCTACCTTGGGGGCCTTGCGTGGCTTACCTGATTTCATTACTTCTTAGTTTTACCACCAACTTTCATCTTTGATTTGTATGCTATTCCTCCTTTTTTAGGAGGTGGACCAAAGGATGCCAACACCGCATTTTTAGACGCTTGCTTAGGAGTAGGTTTTACAGGACCTTTAAGGTCTTTACCGTCAATCTGTTTAACTCTGGCTTTAATCATACTGGCAGCCATGTTCAGATTAGTATCAGCTGAACTTGAAGCACTTTTTGCAGCATCTTCTTTAGTCTTAGTGGTGTAGCTTTTACCATTCCAGGTAAATGTACTCTTTCCAGCAGCCCGTGCAGCTTTGAAAGCTTCACCAAACTTTGGAGCTGCTTTCTCAGGAACCTTTGCTTCAGGAAATTTGTTGAGAGGTTCTTTGCCCCCTTCTTTAGGATAATTGCCCTGACGTTCTTTGTAGTCAGATGAGACACCGTCTTCTGCTTTTTTGAAGACCTTTGCTTTTTTAACAGTTACCATGGTTATTTGTGTTTAATGGTTTTACCACACTTGGCACACCCCTTGGGCGTAGCCTTTTTGTTCTGAGGTTTTGCTTTCATGATTTTTTAATTTTAGAAAGAATTAATCTTAATGATTTAGGGTTTTTCTTGGACCCTGCACTACCAGCAGCGAGAACTTTTTCATGTCATTCTACAATTTTAAGATTACCTGACATAGCTTGAGGCTTTTGTTCAGGGATCTCCAGGACTACACCATCCTCTACAGCCTTAACCATCATTGCTTCAATGGCTTCATTTGCTCTGACAATAGCCAGGATGCGTTGTGTTTCAGGTGTGCCTACGATTGCTCGTACAGCATTGAGGATTGTACCAAACTGTTCGCCAGTTAACTCAAACTTGTCCTGAGGAGTCCATGAGTACCTCTTGTTAGGATCATACTTCTGTGTCATAATATAATTGTTTTGTTGGTTTATAATTCAATTTCAAAGGCTATTACGCCTGAGGTTTTAATCGATTTGCTTAAATTTAATCTAATCTGAAACACGTTATGCAATTTTAATATTTCCTGTAGAAGCATTTCGCTATACTTAGGAAGACTTGGTGCAAGTCTGAAGTGGTAGGCACTTGGTGCTTTGGTGATCTCCAGACTTGCAAGTTCATCTACAGAGCTGATGACCCCTTCCAAATGTGCAAAATAGTTCTCTTCATTGTCGAGAATAATTGCTGGAAAGAATCTCCTATTAATCTGCATTACGACAAAGTTAATAAATATTTGACTTTTGCAGCTTCCCCAGAAAGAGAATCTGCAAGATTACAAACATCGTGATACCCATTGCTTTCTCCATATTGTTTAAGTTGGGAAGCAAAGTTCATCAGTTCTACCACCACTGCTCCTGCTGATGTAGTAGTGATTGGTTCCAGCTTAAATGGGGAAGGACGTTTTCCTGTATACCCCATAAGCTTTTCAATTAGCCCATCCTTAAAGTCGTGCACATAATCATACAGCCCACCTGTGGCCATATGTTCTGCATAGCTTGAAGTTTGCCAATGAATCAGATGAAGTTGAGTGTGGAAGTATGTCAGCCTGGCTGCAATAGTCTCAAGCGTTAAAGTTCCCCCATCTTTCATCATACTCTCTGGAAACATTGATTTTGACATGATCTATTAAGTTGGAGTCATAGTTGTGGTACTCGTAGTTGTTGTACAATCCCGTCCTGCTACTATAGTCATCTCACCTGATACAGCTACTGCAGTACCTGGAGTGGCACATATTACAATCTGATCTTCTGCATTCAAGTTAACAGGACCTATTTCAACATCATAACAGTCAGTGTAGGTCAATACACCAGTTGATATACATGTGACAGTATAGCTGACACAATCTCCTGGCGTAGGAGGATTACAGCATTCGTATGCCTGTATTTCTACCCAGTTACCCACTTTGGGTTTGAATCTACTGAGGATTGGACCCCCAGGAATCACCCTGCCTTGTCCGTCATAGCGAACATAAGCCTTCAATAGTCTTTTGTTAGTCATGATTAGCCAATTGCAGTTGTGGTGGTACTTGTAGTAGTACTAGTTGTCGAACTAGTAGTCGTGGTAGTGGTAGTTGGATTGCAACATTCGTAGCCAGGGACTTCCATCCACTTGCCAACTTTAGGCATCTTACGCCTTAGAATGAGGCTCCCAGCAACAACTCTCCCCTGTCCATCGAAACGGACATAGGCCTTAAGTTTTCTGTCGAGACTTCCCATAATTTTGAAATTAATAGTTTAATTGATATTTAGCATGCAAATCAATCAATGCCTGAGCATAGAGAGAAATGCAGTGTTTTTTACTTTCTTCATGGTTGACCACCAGTTCGAGCTGAGGATCAATAAATGGGTCTTTCCCACCATGATATTTTGTTTTCTGAAAGCAGGGATAGATATGATCCTTGTCCTGCTCAAATAGTTCTGTATTCAATCCTGCATTGTGATAGATTGGATGTGTCTCCAACTTCTCAACTGGATCAGGGGCCCAAGCAAATCCCATCTCAGGGACCACTTTAACTTCCACACCTCTCATCCAGAGGTTCCACAGCAGGCTCCACATATCAGCACACCAGGATTGAAATCCTTTATCCTCACTTATAAAGAACTCACGATTCACATTCATCAGATATGTTCTGATCACGATAGTGTCATTCATCATCTTAGCCCAGAACTTAGCATCTATGTTCTTCAGGAAATACTGTGCACCTCCTGAATGTTCATTGTGCTCTTCAGCAATTTCCCTACTGATACCAATGATAGCTGTTAGTTCTGCCAAGATATCCCTGGTCTTGTATTCTTCTTTCTTGTCTTCCTTGACATCATTTGCCTTACTGTCAAAATAAGCAGCGTTGATGTAGCTGTTTGTGTCAGAAAGATAATTCACATCATCCTCCAGGAGAGAATCAACATTGAATTTATCTGTGAAAAGAATATCACAGTCACAATAAAATACTCCTTTCGATACCATAACAGGATTGTCTTTGAAGTATCTCCACAAAACATAAGGACGTAGGATAGGAATATATATTCCCAACATGTCACTTATCTGGTGCTGGTCCTTGTAATAGGCGAACTCAGCTTCTGGGTATAGAGCTTCAATCCTTTTCCAATAGGTGTAAGTTGCTTCTCTATCTCTTGGAGTGAACACCAGGACAATTGCTTTGTCTGAATGTCCAATCTTTTTTAGACTCTCAAGCCATAGATGAACTTGCCATACATAGTATGTATCATCAGGCTGTGCACAGATAAATTTGAGATCTCTCATATGTAGTTGGTTTTAAAAATTTACTTTGTTACGGAAGAGCCGTGGTAGTAGTACTTGCTGTTACAAGTTTGCCTGTCAGAGCAATCAACTGCTCCAATTGTTTAGAGATTTGCCACAACAACTGTGATTGTGGATCTTGTCCTGTTGGTCTGTTTGGTATTGTCATGATTACAAATATAAGTAATTAAATGTTAACGTAGTAACTGCCTGGAACAAAATCTTGATGTTTGTACATTTCTAACAGAGTTTGCCAGGTATATCCAAATGTCTTTTGGAAGTGCGGAGCGTCAGGAGTTTTGAAGTCACCTCCCCATTCCCAACCATTGTCCTTGAATATCTTTACAATCTCCATCCAATCAGAAACAGCATCATCGTCAAAGTCTTTGACAACATCCCAATATGCAGAAACGCTATCAATCAGAACAATGTCCAGGGCCAATCCATAGTTATGGAAGCTCTGTCCAGCCTTTGCATTGGTTACGATTCCCAGACGTTTACCCTGTTTATCAAATAGCTTTGTTCTCCCCTGCTCATACAGAGCAGTTTGCTGTTCAAAGCTTCTCAGAGTGTATGCAAATCTGCACCAGACACTTCCAGTGAGAGCAGGAACTATCTTATTCAGATATAGATCCTTTACCTCCGTGACCAGTGATGGGTGCATCTGGGTTATCCTCGACAATGTTGTTTGATCGATTGCCATTTGATTTAGTATTATAGTTCAATGTCTGCCAGGTAGTTAATGTCAAGAGAGCTGCTATCAAACCAGCTTCTATCATTAGTACAGATGATAGCTGACCAAGATCCTGTCCAGCGACCCAGTGACGTATAGCATAACTCTCATTTAGTATAAAATCAACAGAGAACGCCAATGCTAATACTCTCCTGATTGATACTTTATCATCAGCTCCCAACCATATGGGTTCAATATATCTGAAGAATCTCTTTATCATTTTCCTATATGTATTTTCCAGTAACTCTGTACGCCCAATTGAAGCTGACCATCTATATCTATGCCAGTGTAGGCTCCAAATATCTGATCCTTTTTATTCTTCAGCAAAAGTCCTGCGTTGATCTGATTAACAGGATTAGTGAAGTTTCCCTGCAATGCTCCTCCAATATATAACTGATTTCGTGGTTTAACAGGATTGGTTATACTTTCTTTTACCACAGGAATTTTAATGTTGTAAGTGAACTTTCTACTCTCGATCTGGTTCTTCCAAACCCAGTCAGTAACATAAATATGTCCCAGGCTATCAAGCTTAAGTGTGTCTTTTGTTATGTTGGTTGCAAAATACAATTTCAGAAGATCATTATATTGCTGCAGAAGTTTATCATACTCTGGGTTGGGCAACCACTTAGTCTCATAAACTGTATCAGGTTTGCTGTATACAATCTTTGGCTTGGTGTAGATTGTATCAACATGAGTGATCCATACTGTATCCCTCTTGATGATAGGTTCTACAACATCAGGCTTAGGCTTGTTACATCTGCTCATAAGGAGTAGTATCATAAGTACTCCTATAATGAGGTAAAGAAAATAATTCTTTATAACGTTCATGTTCTTAAGCTTAAATACATATTGACTATGAACTGTACAATTACTGCAATTGTTACGATGATTCCTATGGTCCACATGAATCGTTTCCTGAACTCGTCATGTTTAATATCCTTTTTCTCAAGATCAACTATCTTTTGTTTAAGAATTTCAATATCATCAATAAAACCACCAGTTCTTGTAAGAGGATTCCCTAAGATAGCATCGACAACTTGTGTCAATTTCGTATCAATGGAAGTCATCTTATCTTCCAAGTCAGAGAGTCGATTCTCCATGCTCTTGAGTTTTTCTCCTACGGATTGTTCGAATAAACTATTAGTCATTTCCACGATCTAAGTATGGTTAAAATAAAAAAATGCAACCCCTTAACGTGTAAGGACTTGCATGTATATAGTTAATGGCCATGATAGATAACTTTATGTTACGAAGGCATTTATAATCATGATACCAAAACTATACATTAATTTTGATTCCACCAAGCAATTTATTAAATTTGAAATGTTTTAAAACCAACATGATATGCCAACAAGTTACTCAGTTTTCAAACCAGAAATCAAACAGTGGTTTCTGGAGAATGTTCCTCTGTCAAAGAGGATCCTGGATGTAGGTCCTGGTGAAGGAACCTATTCCAACCTACTACGTTCTGAAGGCTACAGGATAGATGCCATTGAGATCTACGAGCCTTATATAGGACAGTACAATCTTCGAGACAAGTACGATAATGTATACGTAGGAGATATCAGAAAGTTTGATATTTCTGACTATGACTTTATCATTCTTGGTGATGTACTTGAGCATATCACTGTAGGTGAAGCTCAGCAACTGATCAACAAGATTGAACATTACCAAAAGCACTGCATGGTGGCAGTACCTTATATGATGCCCCAGGGAGAGTATGAAGGTAACATCCACGAAGCTCACCAGCAGGAAGATCTTACTCATGATGTTATGAAGGAACGCTATCCTGCTCTTGAATGTTTATACAGGAACCAGTTTTATGGATACTACTCCATAATTGACAAGAGATTTGAGAAAGCTTTTGTTCTGTACGCCACAGAGAGCTACGCAGAGACTGTTCAGGGAGCCGTTGATTCCATCAGGGCATTCAGCAATCTTCCTATCTATGTGTACATGCTTGATTCTGATCGTAAGATAGACAATGCACAGGCCATCAAATGGGAGTGTAATGTATCCAATCTTAAGCAGGGACAATTCATTGACAGAACAGATTCCAGGCTGTATGAAATGATGATACAGCGTCCTCAGATAGTTAAGGATGCTCTTACATATCTTGCAAAGACTGTAGCCTATGTAGACGCTGACTCTGTAGCCACGCCTAACGTAGAGAGGATTTTTGAAATGGCCAAGGATATTAAAGAAGTTCCTTATTTCACAAGAGGAATTTATGATTTTTTGATCTCTAACGGTAGAGGAGGAACAGAGCCAAATAAACATCTGGAGAGTCCTGCATGTAAATTGTTTGGAGTGGGGGAAGAATACAGAGGATTTTACAGACAAACTGGATACTTTGTTGCTAATCATAACCACATTCAATTTCTTGATGAATGGAGTTGGATGTGTAATCATCCTGAGATTTTAAAAAATCCACAATGGTATGCACCGTTTCATGAAGAGACGATTCTCAACGTGTTGTTGTGGAAGCACAGGATTAAAGAAAGTCTTCCATTATTATATATGAACATCAGACTGGATAATTTTGATACTGCTTTATCAAATCCAAAGTGGGGAGAAGAGACATCTATGTGGGTAAAGTATCCCAAGCAAGAAGATCTTCTGTTTCTCCATGGTGAGAAGAGTTATGATAATATGATGAAGATGTCAGGAATGTTAGCTCCTGCTGTGAAAGCAGATATACTTGATCAAATTGAAGGACCTTCTGCAAACATGAGAGTGCTTTTCCTGGCTCCCCATTTATCTACTGGAGGAATGCCTGCGTTCCTTTTGAAGAGAATTGAAAGCTTGATTGAATATACAGACATCGACATCTATGTTGTGGAATTTAAAAACTACAGCCCTGATTTCGTGGTGCAGAAGAACAAGATAATGAAACTTGTTAAAAACTTCTGGACCCTGGAAGATGACAAGATGGAGTTAATTAAGATCATTAAGCAAAATCAAATTGATGTGGTTCACGTTGATGAGATGGTTGAGGGCTTTGATGACTTCAACAAGATGCCTGATGATTTGATGAAAGCTCTGTATGCTCCTGACAGAACCTGGAGAATGGTTGAGACATGTCACAATATTGTATTCAATCCTGACAAGAGCAAGAGGGTTCATCCTGATGCGTATGCTTTGTGTACACCTTTCCATCTTGAGACATTCAAGAACATGCATTCTCTCAAAAAGGTGATTACGTTCCCTATCGATAACAAGGTTCCTACACTGGCCAAGAAGATGAAGGCTCAGAATAGTCTGGGCTTTGATCCTAAGAAGATCAATGTGTTGAACGTTGGACTCTGGACTCCTGGTAAGAATCAGGGAGAAGGAATTGAAATAGCACGTAGATATCCTGAACTGGTCTTTCATTTTGTAGGGAATCAGGCAGGAAACTTTAGACACTATTGGGAACCATTAATGCAAGATGTTCCTGACAATGTTGTGATCTGGCATGAACGTCAGGACGTACACACATTCCTCACTGCTGCAGACATATTTATGTTCAATAGCACCTGGGAATGCAATCCTCTGGCTCTGAGAGAAGCAATCAGCTATGGGCTGCCCATCATATCTCGAAACTTGCCACAATATGTAGGAATGTTTGACGAGTACATTCAACCAATGGATACAAATCTCTATTCTATAGAGAGGAACTATGAACTCCCTGTAGACAATGAGAGCATTGACTTTGCTATGACTCATAAAGATCTGTATTCACAAATCTCAAAAATGAATGTTACCAATAAGCCTGTTGTAGCTGTTCCTCTCAAAGCAATTGATCCAGGGAAACTGCACATTGTACGCTATTATGTAGAACAACCTTTCTTTGAAATCAAAGACGGTAATCCTGATGCAACCTATCAGGTAAAGTTTTATGATGATAGAAACATATGCATTCACCAACAGGAAGCTGTTGTTGGAACGTGGATTAAACTCAACAGAAAATGGTTTACCAGATGGAGAACTGAGGTGTTGCACAATGATAAAGTAATCTACAATGAGACGCTCAATTATACTGGTGCGAGAGTGTTCATTGTTTTTGATAGTTCAGCCCTGGGAGATAGCATTGCCTGGATTCCGTATTGCCGTGAATTCAAAGAGAAACATCAATGCACTGTGCTTGTGTGTACACACCATAATCAACTCTTTAAAGCTGCCTATCCAGATCTTGAATTTGTTTCACCAGGAACTCCTGTACAAAACATCATGGGGATGTATCACATTGGATCACACAATGATTTCAATCGTGACAATGAACCTGAGAACACCGTGAGCATTCCTTTGCAGAAAGCTGCATGCAATGTTCTTGGCTTGACATATGAAGAGATTGTAGCAGACGTGGCTTTCAAGACTATGAAACGTATGTATAAGAACAAGTACGTTGCAATAGCTACAAACAGCACAGCTGGCTGTAAGTTCTGGCAGAAAGAAGATTGGCAAAGGGTCATCGACTATCTTGTAGAGAACGGGTACCAGGTGATTAATGTGTCCAAGGAGAAGAATGACTTCAAAAATTGTACACAGATTTTGAACGATTCAATGAACAATACAATGAATGTAATACACTATTCAGAGTTTTACATTGGACTATCATCAGGATTAAGCTGGCTTGCCTGGGCATTAAAGAAACAAGTGGTGATGATTTCAAACTTCACAAGCAGGGAGTATGAATTCGATTGCATAAGACTGGCCAACGAGAGCGTGTGTCATGCATGCTTTAACAATCCAAACTTCAAGTTTGATCGTGGAAATTGGAACTGGTGCCCTGTTCATGAAGGCACTGGCAGACAATGGGAATGTCAAAAATCAATCACATCTGACATGGTTATTGAGGAAATAAAAGAGCTGCTCCAATAGGGGCAGCTCTTTGTACTGTAGTGATCACACTTCAGTGACCTTTCCGTCTTTTATTTCATATACAGCGACTAACTGGCAGTTCTTCTCCACCCAGACATTCATCTGATAAGGGGAGATCTTCCAGTAGTCTCTGAAATATATATGAGCATCAGCATCAACAGGACCATTTGCCAGCCAGCGTTCTGTTGTATCATACATCACCTTGGCCCCAAGCTCAGAACAATACATCTTATTACCGTCAGTCTTTCTACCCAACCACAGTGCACCAAATGTAATGATGTAAATTATGTACTGAAGGAAGTTTATTTTCTGATACTCTTTTCCCTCACTTTCATTGTACACCCTGTTAATTACCCTCTTCTGTGAGATTGACCAGTGTCGTTTGTACACCTTCACTGTCTTTCTCCCTTCAAGAAATTCCTTTCTATTGAATGGTTGAGAGAAGACTCCCTGGGATATGGCTTCAATAATGTTGTTATTCTTGTCACCCATGGCCACATGGTTTGGCACTTCTGCCCAGAAAGGTTTCCATTTGAATCCCAGCCAACGCCACAGATTCTCAAAAAATTGTATTCCTATAGAAAGGAACGAGTGCGAATGCACCATTACAATGTCACCAAATTCTACTTTCATAACTGTTCTGTTTTAGATGTTAATATTTCTGCTGCTCTTCCAGGAGCTAAGATTGTAGCATCTTCTAAAGCCTGTATTCCCACAACAGTTTCAGGATCTTCCAACCATATCTCATCTGCCACTCTAAATGTCTCAAGCCATATTCTTATATCAACATTTGTAGACTCAAGACTATATATAGTCCTTTTTTCATCCATAGTAAATCTAGACAGGAATTCAAACTTAGTCAATGTGTATAAAGTCTTACGTACTTGAGCTTCGTTAGCCATCTTCTGTGCAGCCATTCTATCTAATTCTTCCTGAGTATACTGTAAAATATAATAGGTATCTACTCCGTTCTCCTTATCGTAATACTTTTGACCAAGGTATTCCAACTCCTTATTATATTCAGGAACTACTGTTTTAACCACTGTGTAATACCCAGTGTCAGTGTCTGGATTGTAAAGTATATCTCCATATCTCTCCATAGATGGATTAAGTATGGGAGGGATAGAATTAATATTTCTCCATCCAAGATCATACCAATACTGTTCAGTGTAGGCAACTCCTTCACTGTCAAACCCGTGAGGTCCATATGTCAGGGTTTCAACTACTAAGTTATTTTCAATTCGTATTCTCATAATAATTTATTATATGCCATATCTGGCTTTAAATGCATCAAAATTTTGTGTTAATTCAGTAGAGCTGAGTAATCTATTATAAACTTGTACAATTGATATATTTCCATTAAGAGGTACATATACAGATGTAGCATCAGCTGCTGTATAACTTCCTACTCTAAAAGGATAAGTTGATTGAAAATCTAATCCATCCCATTGTGAAATTGTACTACTTGCCCCAAGAGTTTGCTCAACAGCATTAACCCATAGTTTAAAACTTGCACTTCTATCAATAGTCATAGCTCCCATATACCAAGTACCGCTACTTAGTTGAGTGGTACTATTGACTTGAACATCCGATCCTGGAGTATTTCCTTGAATGAGCCCTCTTAATTGTCTATTATTTACAGCAAATCCGTATCTATAATCTCCTGTTCCTAAAAATGATTTAGATATTAAATATTGACTAGTTAGTGATGTTGTGGCTAATTTAAACCACACAATAAAAGTCATATCTCCAGTTCCCATATCTAAAACATCACCGTGCAACACGTTTCCAGTAGATCCATCAAAAACTATAGATCCTCCATCAGAACTACTAAAACTTGTTCCTGTCTGTAATGTTCCATCATAACCATTGCTAGTTAAGTCATACCAAGTTGATCCTGAATTAGGATAGGAGTTATCACTTCCAGCATCTAAATAAAGTATCAATCCATCAAATACATACGTTTTATAATTTCTAAAATCATCCAATTGGTTCTTACTCCCTTGATATGTTGCATCAAATGTTCCAGTAGCATCAGTGAATGCACTACTAAGATTTCTCCCAGCTGCTGTATCATTATATACAGCATTAGTTACATCTTGAAAAGTGAATGTACTTGTATTTGGTACGTTAGCCATTTTTCTTATCTTCTAATCGTGTAACTCTATATTTCAATGCATTTACTTCTCTAATTAAACCGTCAATATAAGAAACTGTATATCCATGTAAAGGATCATTTTCAACTAACTCTGGATGAGTTTTCTCCAGATCTTGGGCAATCCATCCTGCTCTTTTCTTATCTGGATAATCGACAGATTCAAATTCTACATAATCTACAGTTAACGATTCTGGGATTAAAGGTACAATATTTATTTTATTTCTTCTATCTGAAGTAAGTTGAAAGTTTGTAGCGTATATATAGTTTGTAGAAGGATTGCAGTATATACCAGATGCTCCTTTTGCTACACTACCATCCCCCCACAACATCTGATATGTAGAGTTTGGGTTTTGGTTATATGATATACTTAGTGATGTACCTGAAGTTCCACTCGTGCCAGTGGTACCTGATGTTCCTGAGGTTCCAGTACCACCGTTTAAACCTGAAGTCCCTGAAGTACCAGGAGTTCCATTCAATGCAGATGTGCCACTCGTGCCGCTGGTGCCAGGAGTTCCGTTAATTGCACTGGTTCCTGAAGTACCTGACGTACCTGAAGTGCCCGTTGTACCTGATGTACCAGACGTACCAGGAGTTCCAGATGTTCCAGATGTACCAGGAGTTCCAGGAATAGTTAAGCCAGAGGTTCCACTTGTTCCACTACTTCCATTCAATCCTGATGTGCCATTTGAACCAGCCAACCCACTTGTCCCTGATGTACCGCTTGTACCATTTACAGTGATGCCACTTGTACCAGAGGTCCCAGTGGTACCTGATGTGCCAGAAGTTCCATTTACTGTGATTCCACTTGTTCCACTTGTTCCAGTTGTACCAGAAGTTCCGCTTGTTCCAGGAATGGTCAATCCTGAGGTGCCACTTGTAGCTGAAGTTCCACTAGTGCCTGTTGTGCCACTTGTGCCTGACGTACCAGGAATTGTAAGACCACTTGTACCAGCAGTTCCACTTGTACCAGCAGTACCTGATGTACCTGAGGTGCTTCCAGAGATTTGTTCAAACACCAATGGAGAAACTCCTGTTGTAGTGAAATCCAGTTCTTTATACAGGCTACCGTCATAGACATACACTTTGAATCCTATATAAAGATCATCTGCAAGAGAAACATCGAGGGCTATTGTCCATGCTCCTGAGGATGCGATATAGATGTTGTTTTGTGATGCTGTGTTCTGCTTCCATACAAGCACACGATCTCCAGCTGCCACAGCAATTGTATCAATAGTCTGTAGACCACTCAACGTTATGTCTCCTGTAGTAGCTACTCTACAGGGTATCTTTATAGGGGTGCCTTTTTGGCCAGCATAAAACCCATCTCGTGTTGCACTCATTTATCAAGTGTTGTTAGTTCATTATCATAAAATATCCTGTCTGAGCAACGTAGGTTACTACTATTTCTCCTCTTGCTCCTCCACCACCTACGTTATTGCTACCTCCAGCACCACCACCACCACCACCAGGTGCGGTTCCAGAGACTCCTGATGCTGCATTATCTCCACCAGCACCTCCATTACCTCCATCACATCCTGTACCACCAGCTCCACCAGTAGCTGCAGAGTTAGCAGAGCCAGGATTACCAGTTTGAGTGCTGCATCCTCCTTCTCCACCGCCTGCACCACCGTTGTTGTTGGTGTTAGCAGCAGTACCTCCTGTACCTCCAGCAAATAACGTATCTCCCACACTGGCTGCCGTTGTTCCACCAGCTCCTCCTGTTCTGGTAGTTGTAGATGTTCCTCCTGCAGCAGTGCAAGTCACTGCTCCATCTCCCGTCATTGTTGAAGGATTGCCGTTGGCTTGAGAACCAGCAGTAGTTGCTGCTCCTACAGTGAAGTCATAAGTGTTCCCTGGAGTTACAGGAATGGAAAGTCTTTTAGCATACGCTCCTCCGCCTCCTCCACCTCCTGGACGTGCAGTAGCTGAACCATTATTTGACCCAGCAGCTCCCCCTCCTCTACATTCTACCAAGAGAGATGTTACTCCTGCTGGAATTTCATAACTTCCAGTTGCTGTTATTGTAAAAGGTGATGCTCCTAAAAGTGCCATGGTTTATACTATTGTTATGTCAAGTTGTATTGTTACATAAGAAGGAGTTCCAGCTACACTCACTATCTCTATTGAAACAGAATTCCCTGCTGTTACGGATGCATTCTGAAGAGTGCCTCCATCAGTCCAGGTATCTGCAGTAGTTAACGAAAGATCAGCAGATCTGAGATCAGCTCCTGCATTTTGTGCATTAATGACTGCACCAGTACCACCGTTGCGATATCCTCTTAAATTAGAGACTGTACAGTTAAAAGGTGCTCTCCATACATGAATCAGTGAAGCTCCAGAAGGTACAACGAATGTTCCTCCCCTGGATATAGTAGTCACTCCACTCAATCCACTTGTACCTGAGGTTCCCGTAGTGCCTGAGGTGCCTGTCGTACCAGACGTGCCGCTAGTTCCAGAGGTACCATTGATTCCACTCGTACCAGAGCTTCCTGAGCTCCCTGAGCTTCCAGATGTCCCTGTAGTTCCACTGGTTCCTGTAGTTCCGCTAGTGCCATTTATACCACTGGTACCGCTTGTTCCTGAGCTTCCAGATGTACCATCTATCGCACTCGTGCCACTTGTACCTGAGGTTCCAGACGTTCCAGTTGTACCTGATGTACCCGTAGTTCCTGATGTGCCGTTAACACCACTTGTGCCTGAGGTTCCTGAAGTACCTGAAGTTCCATTTATTGCACTGGTTCCAGATGTACCGCTGGTACCCGTGGTCCCACTGGTTCCTGTCAATCCACTGGTACCGCTTGTACCTGAGGTTGTTACAGAATTTCCTATACTGCCAAACAACATCAATACATCTGTTGCTGTAGGAGCTGGTCTGTCTGCAGAAAGAGTGAGCGTGGTGCTTGCTATGGTATAATCAGCAGTGTATTTCATCAACCTACCATTAATAAAGAATTGTTGAACAATTCCTGTAGGGGCAGATGATAATGTAAATACTTTATTCACTCCATCCTGAGTTCCTGTGATAGTAATTTCTGTCATAGGATCACCAGCTGTCAAACCTGACGTACCTGATGTTCCTGATGTACCACTTCCATCAAGACCGCTGGTTCCTGACGTGCCATCATCTCCACTCGTGCCTGATGTTCCATCAACACCACTTGTACCTGATGTACCACTGCTTCCTGCTGATCCTGAACTACCTGTACTACCGTTGATTCCTGATGTTCCAGAGGTACCACTAGTGCCTGTAGTTCCACTCGTTCCAGAAGTTCCATTAACACCAGAAGTTCCACTCGTACCTGTCGTACCGCTGGTACCTGAAGTTCCAGGGATGATATCATAATATGTGGCCACTCCTGCATTATCGAATCCTGCAAGTTTGTCTGCTGTTCCAATGTGTCCTGAAAGATCCCACTGAAGGTTACTTAACAGTGTGTGATTGGTTACACCACCTCCACCTATGACAGTGATAGCACCGCTTGCCGTAGATACTCTAACATTGATAAATGTAGCATCTACAAGTCTTATCCTGCTTTGATTTTGTCCAGCAGTTGAGTCATACCTGAATGTGAATCTATAGAAAGGAACAACTTCCTGAATAGACAGTCCAGCCAATCCCATTAGATTGTTGTATTGAAATGCTGGTTCTGTAAGAGCTGTTGTAAGATTATTGTTGGTTGATTGCCCCTGTCCTAATACAGCAATGACTGGTTCACTTGTCATGTTTGTTGCCATGACATATACAGGATAATACCTTACACTTGAAAGTGGAAGGAATCCTCCAGTAGTAGCATCGTTATATTGAGGAACAGCTGTTGCAATATTGGCAGCAGTTATAGGAACACCCCCTGTAGTTACGCCAAGAAAGTCAGACGTTGCAAGATTTCTCCATGTATAGGAAGATCCTGATACAGCTGATATGTAATATATAGGAAGTCTTGCACCAACCACAACAGCATCTCCACTTGCAAAAGCATTGGAACCTGTCACAGTGGTGAGAGCAAATGATGTACCTGTACCACCAGTGATTACTGTGAAGGTACCTCTTATTGTTGTTGTATTTCCCTGGAAGACAGATACTGCCTGACCAGTGACCAATGTTCTTGGTGTAGAGAATGTGACAGTTCCTGGTGTGGTAGATAAGTTGTTCTCATCAAATCCAAGGAATTGTGAAACAATCAGATCCCAGTTTGTAGAGGGAGATGCTGTAGTTGATCCTATAGAAGCATCACTATGAATGATTGTGTTGAGAATGTCCTCATCAAAGAATGACCCAGTTCCAATCAGAACACTTGCCCTGCCAAAGTTATTGTCTGTGTTTGTTCCAAGTTCTGCATTACTTAACCCGTTGTAGGCAGTTGCACCAAACCCTGTTTTATATACAGCTCCCTGGGCGTGATTACGTGCATGCTGATAAATGTCCCTACCAAACGTGTGTCTCTCTTCACCAATCCATGTAACTGTATTAGCAGTGGCATTGAAATAGAAGTCCCACAACAGTACATCAGGATCAACAATTCCCCATGGAACTTTTGTTATGACCATTACAGGAGTTGATACATCAGTGGTTGAGCTGTTAATATAGAAGAACCACACACCTTCTGCGGCAGCAGCTGTTTGTGTGTATGCAGCAATTTCTGATGCAGTTACTGTAAACTTCTCATCTTTAATATAATAACTGAAAGAAGTGTATGGACTGACAAATGATATTGTGGCTATGATGTTCCCAGCACTGTATGTAATATCCACCTTAAACTTCTTTCTTTCATCAGGAGGAATACCAGTGCCAAGTTTACTATCAACTCCAACTTCAACTTCACTCCTGTTAAGATCTTTGGTAAAGAAATCATCTGCTCTGACATCACCTATCACTTCTAATATAGATCCATCAAATTGTAAATTCTGTTCTCCATTGAGAGCACCAGCTGTACCAGTAGCAGTGACTATATAGTTGTTTACATTGTTAATGATGTTGCCAAGTCCTGAACTACCAGAAGTACCTGATGTAGAAGAAGATCCACTTGTTCCACTCGTTCCTGTAGTTCCGCTGGTCCCAGAAGTTCCTGGTGTACCAGAAGTTCCTACACTACCGTTGATACCACTTGTGCCAGATGTCCCTGCTGTCCCTGCTGTAAATGCAGTTGCTTCCCAATACTTACCAGTGGAGTTCCATGTAAGAACAGATCCATTTGTAACTGTATTGGGATCATAAGTCTGAACATCATCTGCTTCACGAAGATCAAACCCAAAACTTGGTCTTACAAAGATGTCTATGTCGTCACCTGTGTGGTTGGTGATGATTGCAAGATATGATTTAGAATATGGAGCATCAGGCATAACAGTGGTCAATCCACCGTTGACAAGATGATTGGGGAATAATATTTCACCATCAAGCCAAGCTTCTGCAATAGGTTTTATGCCAGCTGCTTCAAGAGCTGCTTCACTAAGATTGCGTACATGTCCAAACCATGTACACAGACCAGTTTGACTTGACGCAATGTCTTCTGTGAGAATACCCAATTGATATTTAGAAGGATATCCGTTACTTGTAACTGCCTTAATACAATTTAAACGTTCTCCTGATACAGGATCCAAAGGATCAATCATTACAAGTGTACCTTCAACAAGTGTTTCAGGAGGATCTTGTACATTTCTCACTATAGGATAATACATTTCCTGACCAATCTGAAGTGTGGCATTGCCACCTTTCATACCAAGGTCAAGAGTACCATCAGCATCGTTCCATCTGAGTATTCCTATACCAGCAGTGCCAGTGTTGACAAGATCAAACTTAAGAGAGTTAAGAATAGCATCACCATTGATATCAAGAAGAGTTCCATCAAATTGAAGATTGACTTCACCATTGATAGCTCCTGCTGTTCCTGTAGCTGTTAAGACATAATTATTTACGTTGTTGATTATGTTCGCAAGCCCTGATGTGCCACTTGTACCAGATGTGCCATCAGCTCCTTGTGCACCACCAAGGTTAACATCCCATGAACTAAATGTACCTGTACCTGTAATGGATGTAATGTTTCCCACCATTTCTCCTGTAGCAGGATTGTATGATGTAACAGTACCTTCCATTTTATGCAGATCATCATTGGCAATAACCAATGATTGTCCTGATGTATATGCCAGACCTGTTCCTACAATGAATGTGCCTGTACTACCCGTAGCAATTGTGAGAGTTGTGGATGAAGAAGTTGCATATTTATCACCACTCTCTCCTGAAGTTCCACTGCTACCAGATGTTCCTGTCGTACCACTAGTCCCTGTCGTACCACTGGTTCCAGACGTAGCAGATGTACCTGAAGTTCCACTTGTTCCATTACTACCGTTAATTCCAGACGTACCAGACGTTCCTGATGTACCATTACTTCCATCAGCAGCTGATGTCCCACTGGTTGCACTGGTTCCACTGGTTCCACTTGTACCTGTCGTGCCAGAACTACCGCTTGTGCCTGTGGTACCGCTGGTTCCTGTTATACCTGAAGTACCTGATGTACCAGATGTGCCATTGCTTCCATCACCTCCTGATGCACCGTCAAGATTAATCGTCCACGAATTGAATGTCCCCACTCCTACAGTGCGTGTAGGAGCAGCAAAATCTAATTGTCCTGTAATAGGGTTATAGACAATCACTTCACATTCCTGGAAGTGATTTACATCATATACGATGATTATAGATTGTGCAGGAGAGTATGCCAGCATTGGTTCTACAGTCAACGTTCCTGCATTTCCTAATGTAAGTCCGTTTGTAGAAGTAGTCTGAAATCTATCTCCTTGCAAACCTGAAGTTCCAGATGTGCCACTGGTTGATGAAGAACCGCTTGTTCCTGATGTGGCTGACGTACCACTTGTTGCAGATGTTCCAGAACTCCCAGACGTACCTGTGGTTCCAGATGTACCATTTGTACCATTAATGGCTGACGTACCGCTTGTTCCACTTGTCCCACCAGTACCGTCTATTCCTGATGTGGCAGATGTTCCTGACGTTCCAGTTATACCACTTGTTCCGCTGGTACCTCCTGTTCCATCTGTAGCAGACGTTCCTGAAGTACCTGTAGTCCCACTAGTTCCACTAGTTCCACTTGTTCCATTGGTAGAATCTTTACCTGATGTTCCACTACTGCCTGATGTTCCAGTTAGACCGCTGGTGCCACTAGTTCCCCCTGTACCATCTGTGGCAGATGTGCCAGATGTGCCCGTGGTACCGCTTGTTGCACTTGTACCACTTGTGCCATTTACTCCTGATGTACCTGATGTACCGTCTTCCCCACTAGTGCCAGACGTGGCTGATGTGCCAGATGTGCCTGATGTAGCTGATGTGCCAGATGAACCAGCAAATCCACCACTGCCAAGTACAGCATCAATGTGCATTATCACTTCTTCTACAGGAGTATTTGTTGGTACTCCTAAGTATATGAGATAGGGGCCCTCATAGATCACACATTGGGAGCTTAATATGATGGGACAGGGTTCTGCGTTACATCGAACATCCATTTTTGTTGAGTATTATAGGGAGATGTAAATTTAACTATTTAAAACATTGATCAGCTCTGTAGCAGGAAGATAGCTTACATAATATAGCTATCGTATACCATAGTTTGCCTGAATCTTAACACCAAGGTCTTTTGCAATGTCTGGATAGAACATTGGTAAATATCCTATCATCTGGTTGGTGAATGGGAATGTCTTTGCCCAGTACTTGATTACCTTTGTATCCTTTTCCAGTTCTTCATTTCCTGTAGCAATGGCCCAGTTCTCAATCATGAAGTTTTTCATCCCCTTGCTCATGTTATCCAGGAGCGACATGGATGGGAATATACCTTTAGACACAAGTCCCTGAAGACTGGTAGGATCATAGAAATAGGCAAGCTCATCCTTGAACTTATCAAGTGCTCTCACCATAAATCTATACTGACTCTTTACTGCTGGATCTTCATCATCTGGCGGTGCATAAGCTTTGAGGCCCATTACCAATATGATCATTATTGCCAGGAACATCACATCCAGGAGTTGGTTCTTAATGTTGCTCCTTACGAGATCCATGAATTGTGCCTCAGTCATGTTAAGGTCCTTGCCTGTGTCGTTCTTATAGTCAGCTTGCTTCTTTTCAAAGAGCTGACGCATATACTCAACACCCTTCTCATTTGCTATCAAGGAGTTCTTCAGGTTGCCAATCGATCCAATGAAGTCATCAGATAGCACTCTGAATACCATTCTCATTCTTCCCCACTCATAAGCGTCAGAAGCTGAATTGTATTTCATGTTTCCCATACGAACATCCACCAGACGAGGTATCCAGTTCTTGAAGACCATGAATGACTTCCCATAGATGTTGAGGTTGATCATCCTCAAGTCATCTTCACTGAGATTACCCAGAGCATTCTTACTTAAATGTTGTACTTTTCTTCTGAGTTCAACAACAGACTGTGAATTTTGCTTCACGCCAGGGATTACAAGTTTGTTGTCTACGATTTCAGAAAGTTTTAACACTCCCTGATTCTCGATCAGGTCTGCTACATCTTTCTCAAACTCTTCATCCAGACGTTTTCTTTGTTCAACTCCTGCTGCATACCTGTCTTTATACTTATCTGTATCTCTGAGGAATTCTCTTGCATTAACCACCTCACCGTCCTGTACAATTGTATTCTTAAGATAGGAATAGAAGTTAGCTGTCTGAACATTCCAGTCTGATTTCCTCATGAAGTACATAAGTCCATCCTGGAGACTTTCAGAGGTGAGTTTATTTAATGACAAACGTTTGGCCACCTCCCTGTTGTAGTTCTCTGTAAGGGGAAGGAAGTATTCAAGTGCTCCCAGGAATTTCTTATGGTCAGCTCCAGCAAGTTTATTGGTGATGATGAAATACTCTGAAGCCATGTAGTCAGTCTTTGTAAAGTACTTACCAGCGTTGATCACAGACTGAGAGTTACCTCCAAAGTAGTTGGATGATGCTGAAAGTATATTCAACCCCAATGTGCTGAGCTGAAATGTATTATTTAACTGAGTAATTATCTTATTGACAGATACTTGTCTATCAGATAGATCTTTAGGAAACACATCTATGCCAAGTTTCTTATTGAACTTTTCTCCCCAGGAGCCAAGTTTAAATAGAAGTTGGTCAAATGTTTCACTCTGGATATATCTCTGGCCATAGATGATGGCCTTCATCATATCCTCAACCAGTTTAGAGTTCTCATTGTTGTCCCTGGTATACTGAAGTTCTCCATCCTTGTATTCAGTCTTGCCAAATATGGTGGTGGAAATAGCCTTCTTGGTTGCTTCAACCTTCACGAGGGCTTTCACTTGTTCCTCTATATCCTTGAGGTATTTGTACCTGATAGCTGCTTCATTGTAAAACAGCATAGTCTTGAACAGATCAGTGCTTACCTCTCCTGTTATCTCATGTGTAAAGTATTTAGGAATGACGTTGATTGGTTTACCTGAAAGAGGATCAATCTGACCATATCCTATATCACCTTCATCGATGGATATATCCCTGAAGAACTGTTCTCCCAAGGCAACCTGACCTCCTGTGACAAGTTTCTCAGTGAGTCCCTTTCTTACAAATGGAAGGAATACCCTGGCATCTGTTTTGTTGATATAGTTCAACTCCTGGTACTCATTGTTTTTCCTTATGATGTAATCGTAGAATGCTTTGGCTGGTTCATTGCCTTTGGTAGTGAGCTCTACCCATTGTGCAGATTCCCAAGACTTTAAAGGAAACTTTTTAACCTCATCATAGAGTAACCATCCCACAGAATCATCAGTGGATGTATCATACAGTCTTCCTGCACGATCACTTTCTCTTTCGATTTCATCTGCAATTTCCTGGTCAGTTCCAAGCCTGTGCTTGTTCTCTATTCTCGTAAGCTCTTCCTGTAGTTTCTCTTGTAGATGTTGACGGTAGGCGACTATGTTGATATTATTTTTGATCCAGGCAATATCCTTGTCCTGAACCTTATGTTTCATTGTTGTATAGAATTCAGGCCTGTACTGATCAATCAGTTCATTCTTACCCTTCTTCTTCATTATGTCAAACATATTCTTTCTGTTCAACCCTTTTCTGTTAGCCCATTTCTCATACTCTTCCTTAAGGACCAGTAAGGCATTGTTCTCTGCCATGGTATCAAAGCCTGCATATGCAAACGCTTTGTTGGCTTTCTTGTATAGCACCTCAATAGTCCTCAGCTGGAGAGTTGATGTAGTGGAGAACCATTTGCTGAATCCTTTAATGATCTTCTCTGGTGAGAGAAGACCTTCAACACCTTCACTCTTTGCGATGATGTCTGCTGTATAATCTTTCAGCACCTTGTTCAGCTTTGTCTGCAGGGCCCTTGCTTCATATACAGTCTTCTTGAGGTCCTCTTGCAGGGCTTCATTCTCTGCTGTCTTTTCTTCGAACAATGATTCCAGGCCAGTGTCCAGCTCTGTGTATGTCTGGAGAGCTTCCATCGCTGTATCAAGTTCTGCTGCAAAATCATTTATCTCCTTGTCTGAGAAGGCTTTAGGATCTTTTCCAACAAACTCATTCTTGTATTTTTGAATGGTGTTCTCAATTTGCTTGTTCAAAATCTTGGACTGTTTCAACAAAGGTTTCAAATTACCTTTAATCTGCAACTGTCTGATTGCTGTGTAGAGTTCGTTCAACTGCTCAGCCTTGTTCTGCTTCTCAGAAGGCAGCACCTTTTTCTCAGAGAACCTTTTATAGATGGCATTCAACCTTTCAAGAAGAATATCTATGTCATGGCTGCCTGTCTTCTCTGTTTCAAGTCCTACAGGAAGCAGATAGTTCTCTGCAATGTTTTTAACATTCACATCCCCTATTTTTATTTCATCCAGCTTTGGCAGAACATTTGTCTTTGCATTGCCTGGAGAATAGTGAGCCTGAATAGGGATCATCCGTGTCTGCCCAAAGTCTTCTGATCGTACACTATAAGCATTCTGAAGGATGAGTTTGTATTGTGTCATCTGATTGTTCCAGGCATTTACCTTGTACCATGGAACATCATCATATTTATCTGTACTGAGGTTCATAAATTTCCAGTCCAGGATGTGGGTCTTGCCAGTCTGTTCCACTGCAAGAAAGTCTATGGTTCCAGCAAGTCCCCTGTTAGGGTCATACACCACCACCTCAGACTTAAACCTTGTACCAGCAGGGAATGAATGAAGTCTGGCCTCAAGGTTGTTCCTAAGGATTGTATACATATCCCTGTCAAACGAAAGACCTCCTGTCATGATTGAAAAATCCTGCTCAAAACTGGCATCACTCAGGGCAATCTGCCTGAGATAACCATCATCATCCACCAGTCGATGAAACGCATATTCAAATGCAGCATGGCCTGCTGTACCTTTCTCAGCTTTAAGATCATCAACTGCCTTCTGATAGTCAGACTTTGTCAGATCTTTATCTGTGAATCGTCTTTCATACCAGCTCTTGACAATGTCAGTTACTCTTCGTGGGATCTTTACACCACCAATATAATAACCGTTGTCCTCATCTTTTGCTTGATCTTGTTTCTTTGTGATCTGTGACGATACACTGTCCAACTTATCAAAGACCATGGTTTGTGCGTCCTTCTGAAGGAATACTGTGCCTTCCTCTTCTCTGATGTCTTCAGCTGTTCCTATGTCCTTTCCTTTGAGGAAGTCCATTGCTGCCTGGTCGAACCCACTCTTTAAAAATATTCTCTTGAGGGAATCGAGTATTCTCTGCCACCAGCTGCCAGCCCTGTTAAGCATTTCAGGTTTCTCTGTAACGCCTTCAGCTTTCCTGATGATTATCTCTGTAAGGATCTTGGCTATTGCCTCTTCCTTGAGCTTGACAACATCAGGCTTGCCATCTTTTTGGTATATCTTATCCTTACCATACGTTTCGAATATTTCGTTTGTAAGAGCAAAACCATTCACCTCAGCCATTAGCTTTTTGTACAGAGCAGGATCAGTCTGCTTGATGATAGATACAGCAAAGTGCATTGCTTCCTCAGGAAGTACGCCAGCTTCAGTGCCTTCAACAACCTGGATCAGCTTCTGCATGATCAGGGCTACACCATTTGCATCCTGTCTCACACCATTGACATAGATGCTGTCCAGAGCCTGTAGGTCCACACCAATGCGTTTTATAAAATCCTTCATCATTCCTATCAATTTAGGAGATGCTTTCGAACTTGTTGTAGTGCCTGGCTTGGAGAACATTGCAGTCTGGTAACCTTCCTGACGAGGGTTGATTGTCACAACCTTTCTGAAGGTGCTTCGAGTGTCAACGATGTTGAATATATCAGGGAATCTTGCAACCAGCTCCTTGACAATCCGTACATTAGGATTGAATATAGTATCCCTTACCTCTGCCCTGAGAAGCAGAGGAGATTGTGTAGGTCCAGATGTCACATGCATCGTACCGTTATGCTCATGGATCACTCCCCTTAGGAGAGATTTCAGAGCATCCCTGGAGAGCAGGGGATTTTCCTCCAACGCTTTTCCAACATTGTTTACAATCCTGGCCTTATCAACGGTAAGCCAATCCTTAATCTCGTTCAGGGAAGGATAGTAGAAGTCATCCGTAAGACCTTTTACATGCTTGCTGTAACCTCTTACAAATCTATCTGCCAATGCATCACCGTATACACTGGATATCCTCTTGAACTCTGGTGTGTTTCTGTTTACGCAGCCCATTATAATCTACATTTAAGCTCATCAATAAACTCTTCTTCTGTAATTTGGAAAGGTACTCTGTCGAAATCAGCCTTAATACTTTCAAGACTTCCCAAGTTGGCCCGTTGGTCAGCTGTGAGAGACATATAGAATTTTTCCAAAGGAGTAGTAGGTTGTTGTAAAGATACAGATTTTTCTTGCTCAGGCATATAGAAGTGCTCAGGGTTTTCATTATTCACTACAAGCTTTCCTGATGCCCTGGACATTCCTACATATAACAGTGCATGTTTCTCAGTGCTGACTTGCTTACCACCACTGTAGAGTTTCGAGCTGTCAGACCTTGGAAGCGTGGAAGCATCGAAGAATACATTCTTCACTGTCGTTCCCTGGCTCTTGTGAATTGTTACAGCATATCCATAATCAATTCCTTTGTCTACAGCCAACTCTGCAAAATCCTTCTTGATCTGTGCATGACCAGATCTTGGATCGCCATAATTTGCTTCTTCCATCCTGTTGGTTGAAGGATTGTATATGTAGTCACCTCCAAGGTTTACCTCTGTGAAGAATTTACCAACAGCATCAAGTTTTGAATAAAACCTTCCCCAGGCAGCTCCTGTCTTAACAGCTATAGCTGTCTTCTTTGCATCGTAAAGATCATCCATCATTCTGCTGATCTTTTCATTGTTCCTGTCGAAGTCCTCTTGTGTAAGTTTGTCAAATGTAAGGGCATCGTTAGGGCTGAGTTGCATATACATTGTGCTTCCAGTTTCTGATACCTGTACACCAGCTTTCTTCAGCATACCAAGCTTTTTAGATTTGGCAGTGATTATGTATTCTGAGCCAGCTTTGGTTACGCTGGTTATGACATACCTGATGCTGTTTGCAATGTTCTGTTTTTCAATCTGTTTGGTGTTGTACCCACTATATCCTACAATAGCAACACCTTCAGTAGGATTACCTTCGAATCCTAAAGCTTTTCTGATCTTGCTATTGACAGCTTTGACAGAGCTATTGGTATATGATATGAGCATGGTGTCTTCTGGTTCCTCACGAATAGTGTTTGCCAGGGCTCTGTTGAACATCGTGTCACCCATGTATTGAAGATCCTCACTGCCTTGTACTACAGGAATCTTACCATTGGTATTATCCCTGATATATCCCAAAGCCCTGAGCATCGTATCATTGGAAGTTCTCTTCACCTCTGTCAGCGTCACTTGCTTATTGTCAGTGAAGGCTTTTGATACAAGTTTCTTCTCTGGGTTTGAAGGATTTACCTCAGGGATTTGCAGAATGTCACCCATGAATATGATCTTCAGATCATTGTTCTCAGCAACCTTCTTGATCCTGTCATAATCCTTGGCAGAAAGCATTGATGATTCATCAATCACTATCACGTTGTCAGTGAGTGCAAGTTTTTCCTTGAACTTCTTGGTAATCATTGTTGTATACTTGCCAGTAACAGGATCATATTTTTCCATGATGGAAGACTGAACAGTGAAAGGTAATGATTTGTTTCCTGTCCTGATGGTAGCAAATGCAAGTTCTGCTACAGCAGCGTGAGTAGGAGCCATATACACAAAGTTGTATCTCCTGCCCATGTAGTTCTGCAGATAGCCAATCACAGATGTTTTGCCAGTTCCAGCAGCACCCTGTAGGGTGATTACCTTATCAGGGCTAGAAGTAACAAACTCTGCCAGTTCCTCAAGGGCCTTCTCCTGGCTACCAGTTAACGCAAACTGTGTCTCGATAGTCTTGCCCTTATATGTGAATGTTCCTTTGTGGTTCGTCTCAGGATTGTCAATCTCAGCTCTTTCATCGAGAGGCAGTTCTTCTTCCTCTTCAAAAGTTGTATCAATTGTAAAAGGCTTCCCGTTCTGAGGATCCACATCAGGATTGGCATTGAAGGCATCCAGCAGTTTCTGCTTGTCAACATTCTTTCCTTTGTAACCTTCAACATCCACACCCTTGCCGTTGAGGGTATGAATGAAGTATTGCTTACCATAGTATTTATAGATGGCTTCTCCTGCTTCCATTTCTTGTATTTCTTCTTCAGGAACAGTTTCTAGTTGCTCTTCAGCAATAGGTTCTTCCTGTGCAACTTCTTCTGCCACCTCTTTCTCAACTGTAGTCTCTACAACCTCAACAGGTATAGTTACAGTAGGCTTTCCAATCTGTGGAGGAGCAGGCTGTGCTCTTCTTTCGCCTGACTTAGGAGCATAATGATCAATCAGGATCTGGTCATCGATCTCCTGCTCAACCTTCACTGTACCATTGTTTAGGACAGACGGTCTGTGATCAGAATACATCTCAGTAACATAAGTTCCATCTCCCCAGAGGTTGACAAGTTTATATACATACTGGCCATCGTTGGTCGTAAGAGGTTTATCACCATTCATTACCTTTTGATATCCATAATAGTTCTTCAGACTAAGATCACCAACAGCTTGTCTCTTGGCAAAGTCCGTTTTGTTAAGAGAGAACAGATCAGCGAAGTCAACCTGAAGGCCACTTGACAATGCTATGGTCCTTGGAACCTTTAGGAAGTCATGCTGAGAATTGATTGGATCATATATCGTACTGATTAACAGTATGTTTCTTTGATTCTTACCAAAGTCATTCAGTCCTGGAACATGAGGGATGTTGTATGAATCAAACTTATATTCCTCATAACCAGCATCGTTTATGTAGAAGTCCAGCTCCTTAAGCTTAGGAAGGAATGTAGGTACAATAGACTCATCCTTCCAGTTTGCTCTCTGGAACATTCCTTTTGCGAAGGCCTCAAGTTCTTCATCAGCCACCAGGTTGTTGATAATTGGTGTGATGTCCTCTGCATAATCTTCTACAGGAATAATATTCTTGTAAGTCATTATTGTCTGGTATGTACCCTGCAGCATGGCAAGCTTAACAA
>Ga0105097_10000073_pt1 | contig 36247 bp, 27 predicted proteins | sample PPLLak12cMay2015_FD_87035 | JGI IMG/M metagenome (GOLD analysis project Ga0105097, IMG submission 87035) | Freshwater sediment microbial communities from Prairie Pothole Lake near Jamestown, North Dakota, USA - PPLs Lake P7 Core (1) Depth... | ecosystem: Environmental > Aquatic > Freshwater >...
GTGGTCGGGATCTCAGGGCCATATATGCCAGCCGGCAGGCTGGTTCCACGCTGCTTGCAGCGAATGAAAAATAAAATTCAAATATAATACCTTGTTGCTCTGCGGTGAGGAAGTTAAATTTCCTTAATATTTGATTTTTCGGTTATAGGTGTGAACCGAAAATGTTTAATTTCGCCAATCATTTGTAAATTCATTCTCTCCAATGGAATTTTATAAAAAATTAAACCGGATCGTAGGCTGGATTGTTTTTGCTGTTGCAACGCTTGTTTATTTTCTCACCGTCGAACCTACTGCCAGCTGGTGGGATTGTGGTGAATATATTTCAACAGCATTCAAATTGCAGGTTGGACATCCTCCGGGAGCACCCTTGTTTCAGATGATCGGCAGGTTCTTTACGTTGTTTGCATTTGGAAACGTTTCAAAGGTCGCCCTGATGATTAATATTATGTCTGCTTTAAGCAGCAGTTTTACCATCTTATTTCTTTTCTGGACCATTACTCATCTGGCACGCAAGATCGCATTGCAAACAGGCGAAATGAATGATAGTAAAATGTACGCCATCTTGGGTAGCGGAATCGTCGGTTCGCTGGCCTTTACATTTTCTGATTCTTTCTGGTTTTCGGCTGTCGAAGGTGAGGTTTATGCCATGTCATCCTTGTTTACTGCAGTTGTTTTTTGGGCAATTCTGCGATGGGAAGATGATGCTGACGGCAAACATGCCAACAGGTGGATACTGCTGATCACCTTTCTGATGGGTTTATCTATCGGGGTGCACCTGTTAAATTTACTCGCTATCCCTGCCATTGCATTTGTCTATTATTTCAAAAAATATACTCCTTCAAAAAAAGGAATTATCCTTACCGGTATCATTTCAATAGCTTTGATCGGGCTTATAATGAACGGCATCATTCCCTGGATCGTTAAGCTTTCAAGTGTATTTGAGCTTTTGTTTGTCAATTCATTTGGTTTACCCTTCAATTCGGGAACTGCTTTTTATTTCATTGTTTTAGTCGGCCTCATTATTTGGGCATTACGCTATACGATCAAAAAACAAAAAGCCCTGCTCAACACCCTGGTTTTAAGTTTTACTTTTATCCTGATCGGCTACTCATCTTTCTTTATGATTATAATCAGATCCAACGCCAATCCCCCCATCGATGAAAACAGTCCGGAAGATGCGATCAGCCTCCTCTCCTACCTCGCAAGGGAGCAATACGGCGACTGGCCGATACTCTATGGACAATATTATAATGCCCCGACCATTGACCTGAAAGACGGAACTCCCATTTACGTTAAAGATATCAAAAAAGGAAAATATGTAATTACCGACGACCGGAAAGGAACTGAACCCGTTTATGATCCGCGGTTTACGACCCTCTTCCCGCGGATGTGGAGCAACCAGAAATCGTCTCATATCGAAATGTATAAACAATATGGTAAAGTGAAAGGGATACCCATTGAGGTGGAAGGGGATGAAGGTAAAACGGAAACCAGGATTCGTCCGACTTTTGGGGAAAATCTCAGGTTTTTCTTTACATACCAGCTCAGCCATATGTACTTCAGGTATTTTATGTGGAATTTTTCGGGACGACAAAATGATATTGAAAGCCAGGGAGAAATTGAAAATGGTAACTGGCTTACCGGCATTAACTGGTTTGATGAAAACATTCTTGGATTGGGGCCTCAGGACAACCTGCCCGACAGCATGAAGAATCCTGCAAGAAATAAATTTTATTTGCTTCCTTTCCTTTTGGGACTTATAGGTCTTATTTATCACTCTAATACGAACAAAAAAGACACGCTGGTTATCGCACTTTTATTTATCATGACAGGTTTGGCCATCCTGGTTTACCTGAATCAATATCCGTATCAGCCACGGGAACGGGATTATGCTTATACCGGTTCGTTTTATGCTTTTGCTATTTGGATTGGACTTGGCGTCATGGCTCTTGCAGATATGCTGAGTAAAAAAATTGATGCAAAATTAGCTGCTATCGCAATTACAGTGGGTACATTGCTGCTTGTTCCTGTTATTATGGCAAAAGAAGGATGGAATGACCATAATCGTTCGGGAAAATATGCTGCACGCGATTTTGCGGCTAATTATCTGAACTCATGCGAACCCAATGCAATTTTGTTCACCAATGGCGATAATGACACTTTCCCTCTCTGGTATGCTCAGGAAGTAGAAGGGATCAGGACAGACGTAAGGGTTGTAAATTTCATGCTTGCATCGGGTCATTGGTATATTCATCAAATGATGAATCAGGCTTATCAATCCGATCCCCTCCCATTTACACTTTCTTATGATCAGTATCAGAATGGGGTTAACAATGCGGTTGTGTTTTATAATACCAATGTTCAGGGAAATGTGGAATTAAAGCAGGTTATTGATTTTATTGCCAGTGAAGACGAAAGAAGTAAACTTAGACTAAACAGCGGAGAAAAAATAAACTTTTCTCCAACGAAGAAATTCAAGCTTACTATTGACTCTGCTACAATTGTAAAAAACAAGGTTGTTCCGGATTATTTAACCAATAAAATTGTGCCCGCTATTGAATGGGAAGTAAAACAGAATTATTTGTACAAGAATGACCTCATGTTGCTTGACCTGATTGCGACTAATAATTGGGAACGTCCTATTTATTTTGCAAATCCAAACAGCATCAATAAAGTTCTTGGAATTGAAAGCTATTGTCATTTAGAGGGAATGGTTTACAAATTTATGCCGGTCAAAGCTGAAAATTATATTTCAGGAGTCGGTGGGATCAATGCCGAGTCGTCGTACGATATTTTTATGAATAAATGTAAATGGGGTAACCTCAACAACCCTAAGGTTTATGTTGACCGGGAAAGTGCCCGGAATTCAATCATTCCAAAGCAAAATTTTATGCGGGTGGCCGAAAACCTGGTTTCAAAGGGTGAAAAGGAAAAAGCGATTGCATTGCTCGATGTTTGCCTAAAAGAATTCCCTGACAGTAAAATCACATTCGATATGTACATGATCCCTTTTGCGGATGTATATTACGAAGCAGGTGCAATGGAAAAAGGAAATGCTATTTGCGAGAGGTTATTTGACATTTATAAACAAAACCTGGATTATTATAACAGCCTTGATAATAAGCTTGCAAAATATTATGAAACTGATTATAACCAGGCCATTGGTATCATCCAGCGATTATCAATGATGGCCAGGACGAATAAACAGACGGAGCTTTATAATAAAATTGACGGGGTTTTTAAAGAGGAATTGAAAGACCTGCAATAAAAGGTGACCCGGCGCATTATTGATGTTGTCTCATTGCGCGGAACACAATAACAATACCCACCAGAATAAAAGGGATGCTTAGCAGTTGACCCATGTTCAAAGACATATTGGCTTCAAATCCGACCTGGGGCTCTTTTATAAATTCAATGAAAAACCTGACACCGAATAGAAGGATCAGAAATAAGCCAAAAATTAACCCGGGTTTCAGGTTCTTTGTATTTTTACGATAAATATAATAGAGCAGGAAAAAGATAAGCAAATAGGAAAGTCCTTCATAAATTTGGGTAGGATGTTTGGCAACAGTCTCATTTTCCCTTGCGAAAATAAACCCCCAGGGCAAAGTGGTTTCGGTGCCGTATATTTCCGAGTTCATAAGATTCCCCATGCGGATGCATAGTCCGGCAAGTGCTACCACAATAACAACCCTGTCAAGAATCCACATATAAGGTTTTTTAATTTTACGGGATAGCAGGTATAGCGCCAATAAAATACCAATTGCCGCACCATGGCTGGCAAGGCCACCCTCCCAAACTTTTAAAATCATGATCGGATTCTTCATGTAATATTCGGGTTCATAAAACAGGCAATGTCCAAGTCTTGCACCAATCACAGTACCTACAACCATATAGGTAGTCAATGTATCGAGAACTTTTGGGGGAATGTGTTCTGCTTTAAAAATTTTACCCATGATGATGTATCCAAACACAAAACCAAGTGCAAACAATAATCCATACCAGCGTACGGCAAGGCTGCCAATCCGGAATATTTCAGGATCGACATTCCAAACGATTGAGTTAATGATCATGAGTTTAAAATTTACCGGCAAATATACAAAAGGTATTTTTGCGATATATTGCTATATTTAAGTTTTTACCGCTTTGAGTAACACTGAAATCCTTGCACTTAAAACACCCGGATCATTTGCTCTTTTATAACCCGTGAAATTCCCGGCTTTTCTTATAGAATTTTCTAAATCGATTTCTTTTTGGTTTATGCAATAATGCCATTTTTTACCGAGGCAATATTCAGCAAGATATTCCTGTTCAGTTTGTCCGGGAGTAGGTATGAATACTGCCTTCTTTCCCAAAGCGACAAGATCCATCAAAGTAGAATAGCCAGGCCTGGAAAGAACAATACGGGATTGAAGAATCGCTTTTCTTAGTCTTTCTGAATCAAGATGGGAAAAAATTTCTATACGGCCTTCAATGGTGACATCCTGCCCGGACTCAGGCTTTCCACCGACAACAATGGCCGAATATTGATGCAATTTTAGCTGGGACAAAATCTTTTCTTCCAGCATGGTTCTTTGTGGTTCAGGCCCCGACAGCAAAACTAAAATATCATATTTAGACTGGTTATTTCCTTCTGAATTATTTTCATTGCCGGAAATGCCGGCGAACCGCGACAATGGGCCGATAAAATAGGTGCTTTTTGGTAATGATTCTAAGTGTGAGAGTTGCCCTGAAAGATTCGGCTCATCGATAAAATCGGGAACCCAGCATTCATCATATTTTGAAATAAAGTGCATGTTTATTCTATACAACAAAGGCTGAAGAAATGCAAGATATCGGGGTGCTTTTATTCTTAGCTGATGGGTGATAAAAATACAAGGTATTTTTTTGGACGACAGGCCATAGCGATTGTCTGAAATAACGCCATCAATGCTATGATTCCTGATAATCTCATCAAGGAGTTCCTTTTCCTTTCTGATCCCTTGCAGGATGCGTGGAATCTGGATAGTCATTTTGAATGCCATGCTTCCTTTGCCAGGATAAGAAAACTTATATCCGGGAAATTTGACAAACTGAAGGTTGGGAAATTCAGTCCTGAGAAAAGCCAGAGGTCTGCCGTCGGCTGCAATTATTACATTGGCATTCTGACGCAGCAATTCACGAATCACCGGAACGCACCGTGTAGCATGTCCGATTCCCCAATCGAGAGGGCAGACTAAAATGTTTGGTTTATCTTTCAATTAATACTTGAAATTTTTGATTGACAAATTTATCAAAATTTGCCACCACCCTGCAAAACTTAACATAACTTATCATTTCTTCTTTTAAATTTTTTATATTTGCAAGTGATAAAAACGCTGGTTGGGAAGAAACCATTTTTTAATAATTTAATCAGGTATTTTGCTGAAATATCAAATAGGAATAACATTAATACCCGGTGTTGGGGATGTTAACGGGAAGAAATTAATTTCCTATTGCGGAAGCGCTGAAGCTGTCTTTAAGGAAAAGAAAAAAGCCCTGTTAAAAATACCCGGTATCGGTGAATTAACAGTCAACTCAATCGTTTCTCAAAATGTGCTGGAACGTGCTGAGGAGGAAGTAGCTTTTATTGAGAAATACAGGATCAAAACCCTGTTCTTTAATGACAAAGATTATCCTAAAAGGTTAAAACATTGCATCGACAGCCCGATCATGCTTTATTACAAAGGAAATGCTGATTTAAATAGGGATAAAATCATAAGTCTTGTTGGAACGCGCAGGGCTACAGAATACGGAAAAGAAATTTGCAGCAAAATAATTGAAGAGTTAAGCCCTCTGAAAGTAATCGTCGTGAGCGGGCTGGCCTATGGAATCGATGCAAAAGCGCATCAGGCGGCGTTACAGTTTGGATTGGAAACAGTGGGTGTGCTGGCTCATGGCCTCGATCGCATTTATCCTTATGCCCATAAATCGATGGCTGAAAAAATGATAAATTCCGGGGGCTTACTCACCGACTTTATTAGTAAAACCTCCCCCGACCGTGAAAATTTTCCAAAGCGGAACCGGATCATCGCCGGTATGGCAGATGCTCTGGTAGTTGTTGAATCGGCAATCAAGGGCGGGGCACTCATCACTGCAAACATTGCCAACTCATATAACAGGGATGTATTTGCGTTTCCGGGAAAGGTAACCGATAAGTTTTCCGAAGGCTGTAATTATCTGATAAAAACGAATAAGGCCGCCCTGATTCAATCAGCCAAAGACATAGAATATATCATGCTATGGGAGGAGAAAAGCAAAACCTCAACGTTTCAGCACAAACTTTTTGAAGAATTGTCTCCTGAAGAAGATATGATCATAAAAATTTTGCAGGAAAAAGGCGAAGTAAGCGTAGATTATATCGTGCTGCAATCCCAACTTTCGAACAGTAAAATTGCAGCTATCCTGTTAAATCTGGAATTTAAGGGAATGGTGAAAAGCCTGCCCGGTAAAATGTATAAATGCCTCTGAAATTCCGGCTCATTCCTTTCTGATTCGTTTGTATTCCTCATTAAGTTCATAGGCTTTGTAATAAAGCATGATGACTACTACAAAGGCGCCAATGGCAAGGAATAATAATAAACGAAAATCTTCATGTGCAGGAATAAAACAGAAATTATACAATGCATGAAAAAAAGAAGCACCCAATAATCCGGTCATTGCATCCACAAACTTGTTCTCACGGGTTTTAGCCATGCCCAGAAAGAAGCCAAGAATTACTGCGAAGAACAGGTTTGCAAAAACAACCGTGATTGCATAAAAGAAATCAATTTTACCATAGTCGGGTACTGTGAGATAAATGATGTTACCGGCAAAAGCAAAACCCATTGCAATCATTGAGCTGTAAACGATACTGTCGAGCGGACCATTAAAACTTTTTTTGGAATAATTATAGTACCGTAAAATCAAAAATTTACCAAACTCTGATCCGAATCCCATGACAATAAATGAGTAAAAGATGATCCTGCGAAGGTTTTTGAAATCTTCGAGTCCAAATTTTCTGGCAATGTACTGGAAAATAAGAACAAGGACAATGCTGACCATCCCGAGGACAAAACTGGTAATCAGGCCAGGGTATCTGTCTTTACCCCGTTTAACCCATACAATAGCATAGATTACAAATGCAATTAATGGTGCAAGAATGACGGATAAAATGTAATTGATTATCATGTTCTTTCGATTTAAGCTGCCAAATTTACAAATTGGTTTTAAACATGGGGAATAATTATTAAATAATTTTATACCAGGCAATACGAAAATGAAATTATTACCAGGAATGGTTTAGAAAATATAAGGTATTAAAAAAGTCTTTTATCCTTGTTGATATTTTCATTGTATATTTCGGCCTGCCGTTTTATGGACTCGTTATGAACAATCTCCAGCAGCTTTTGCAAAAATTCACGGTTCAAGCCAGAATCAACGGCCATCGTCAAACGATCCTGAACAATATTGCTCCATCTTTTCAATTGCAATATCGTGATGTTATGATCTCTTTTATATTTACCCATTTCATCGATAAGGCCCATCCGACGGGATAAAATATGGATCAGCTCAGTATCAATTTTATCAATTTCTTTGCGTAAAACTTCCAGCTTTGATTCAAATTCGATGGTGCCTTTCTCCTTTCTAATTACCAGCGAACCTACCAAATTTGCAAGAGCATCAGGTGTGATTTGCTGTTGTGGGTCAGTCAGAGCGTGGTCAGGATCGATATGCGATTCAATCATTAACCCATTCATTTCAAGGTCGAGGGCTTGCTGGGCAATTTCGGCCAAAAAACTCCGGTCACCGCAAATATGGCTTGGGTCGCATATTACCGGCAGGCCCGGAATTATTCTTTTCAGTTCGATGGGAATTTCCCACATGGGTGCATTTCTGTAAGGTGTTTTATCAAAAAAATAAAATCCACGATGGATGGCGGCAAGGCGTTTTATCCCTGCCTGGTTGATCCTTTCCAGTGCACCAATCCACAAATTAAGATCAGGATTAACCGGATTTTTAACCATAACCGGAATATCGACTCCTTTCAGAATGTTGGCAAGATCCTGAAGAGAAAAGGGATTTACCACGGTTCTGGCACCAATCCATAAAATATCGATTTCGTATTTTAAAGCGGCTTCCACATGCTCCGGATTAGCAACTTCAACCGTAGTAAGCAATCCCGTCTGTTCTTTAACCTTCCTTAGCCATTTAAGACCCTCAATGCCCACTCCTTCACATAAACCCGGACGGGTTCGGGGTTTCCATATCCCTGCCCTGAAAATCCTGACATTGGGAATAGCAGAAATCGCCCTGGCAATTTGTAGTACCTGGTCTTCCGACTCCGCGCTGCATGGGCCTGAAATAACCAATGGCCTTTCCTTTATATCAAGCCAATTTTCCAGCGGTATAATATCAAGTGCTATTCCCATAATGAACAGTAAAAGTACTTATTTTGAATACAAATAAAATGAATTATATCAAAGGCATTAAATCAATGACACTCGATGAGAACAAGCGAAGCGCAGTTTGAAGCGAAAGTGGAATTGATCCCGACAGCAAAGCTGGTCGGGATCTCAAGGTTATATTCCCCGCTGCTCTGCTGCAAGGAAGTTTATTACAAATATCTGAAATGAGTGTTTAAAAAAGTCGCTAATTTTGCCGGAAATAATTTGGTCGGAAATAAATGGATAAAATAAAAAGAATAAAAATAATCGATCTTCTTAAGTCCGATGATTTTGGAAAGGTTATAAATATCAAAGGCTGGGTTCGGACCCGGAGAGGCAGTAAGAATGTTTCTTTCATCGCATTGAATGACGGATCGACCATTAACAATTTGCAGGTTGTTGTGGATCATGCTCTCATTAAAGAGGAAGATATACAATATGCTCACAGTGGCGCTTCTTTATCAATAACCGGTGAAATAATCAAATCACCTGGAAGTGGCCAGCATGTTGAAGTCAATGCGAGGCAAATCGAAATCCTTGGCAAAGCCGATCCTGATGAATATCCTTTGCAACCCAAGAAACATTCACTTGAATTCTTAAGGGAAAAGGCCCACCTTCGTTTTCGTACAAGTACTTTCAGCGCTATAACAAGGGTTCGCCATGCTTTGATCTTTGCTATCCATAAATTCTTCAACGATAAAGGGTTTTGCAATATCCATACGCCAATCATTACAGGATCAGATGCCGAAGGTGCGGGTCAAATGTTCAGGGTTTCGATCCTTGATGCGAAAAATCCTCCTTTGAATGAAGATGGTTCTGTCAATTTTAAAGATGACTTCTTTGGCAAAGAAACCAACCTTACGGTTTCAGGCCAGCTAGAAGCTGAGCTTGCGGCTTTGGCATTGTCAGATGTCTATACGTTTGGTCCCACCTTCAGGGCGGAGAATTCAAATACTTCCCGGCATCTTGCTGAATTCTGGATGATTGAACCGGAAATGGCATTTTATGATATCAATGATAATATGGATCTGGCCGAAGAAATGCTGAAATACATCATCAAATATGCCCTGGATAATTGCGGTGACGACCTTGCTTTTCTTAATAAACGCCTGGCTGAAGAAGAGAAATCAAAGAAGCAGGAAGAGCGCTCACTCATGGGCTTAACAGAGAAGTTGCAGTTTGTGCTTGAAAATGACTTTGAAAGGATCACTTATACACAAGCCATCGATATTTTGAAAAATTCGAACCATAATAAAAAGAAAAAATTCCATTTTCCAATTGAAAAATGGGGAATAGACCTTCAATCGGAACATGAAAGGTACCTGGTAGAACATCATTTTAAAAAGCCGGTCATCGTCACCGGATATCCAAAAGAGATCAAGGCATTTTATATGAAGCTTAACGATGATGGAACTACCGTCAGAGCAATGGATGTGCTGTTTCCACAGATCGGAGAAATCATTGGCGGATCGCAAAGAGAGGAAAATTATGATGCGCTGGTGAAACGAATGCGCGAAATGAACGTACCAGAGAAGGAAATGTGGTGGTATCTCGAAACAAGAAAATTTGGTACCGTACCACATAGCGGATTTGGACTCGGGTTTGAAAGGATGGTTCAGTTTATTACAGGAATGAGCAATATCAGAGATGTGATTCCATTCCCGAGAACACCTCAAAATGCAGAGTTTTAATTTATATCGGATGAAAGTTTAATTATGATTATTCATTTAATTTACCGATATTTGTTCGCTGCAGGAAAAAAATAATTTTGATCAATAAAAGGAATTTGCATGTTAAATCAACGGTTACAACAAAAATTACTTCAGAAGCTGTCACCCCAACAGATCCTTCTGATGAAATTATTGCAGATCCCTTCCATTGCTCTTGAACAAAGGATCAAGCAGGAGATTGAAGAGAATCCTGCCCTGGAGGAAGCAAATGAGGACGAGATATTGGATGCGGATGTGGATTATGATGAGCCCGTTGATGCTGAAGAATACGATCAGGAAAAAGAAGAGGAAACCGAAACCAAAGATGGCGATGACGAATTTGACCTGAACGATTACATTGCGGACGATGACGATATCCCTTCCTATAAATTAAATGCCAACAATTACAGTTCTGATGATGAAAGAAGGGAAATCCCTTTTATTTCAGGAAATTCATTTCAGGATCTTTTATATTCCCAGCTGGGAATGCGCAATCTGAATGAAAAACAACAACAAATAGCTTCCTATATCATTGGCAATCTTGATGACTCGGGTTATCTTAACAGGGAAATTTCAGCGATGGTCGATGATCTGGCTTTTGCCCTGAATATTCAAACGACTAAGGAGGAAATTCAGGAGATGCTTTACGTTATCCAGGATATGGAACCCCACGGAGTGGGAGCCAGGAATCTACAGGAATGCCTGTTAATTCAACTCAGGAAGAAAGAGCAGCAGGGTCCTGAAACAGAACTGGCCATGCAACTTTTAGAAAGGCATTTTAATGAATTCACAAAAAAGCATTACGATAAGATCTTAAAGAAAGCAAAAATTACTGAGTTGGAATTAAAAAATGCTGTCGATGAAATTCTTAAACTGAATCCCAAACCAGGCAATTCTCACAGCGATTCATCAAAGACAAATCATTATATTCTTCCTGACTTCTTTATTTATAATACCAACGGTTCACTTGAGTTTCAGCTGAATTCTAAAAATGCTCCTGAATTGAGAATTAACAGGACTTACATGGATATGCTTGAAGATTATGCGGCCAGCAAGAATAAAAATCAGCACAAAGATGCCATATCGTTTGTAAAGCAAAAAATCGATTCAGCAAAGTGGTTCATCGACGCGATCAGGCAAAGGCAGAACACACTGCAAATAACCATGCAGACCATCATGAACTATCAGCAGGAATATTTTATGACCGGGGATGAGACCAAACTCAGACCCATGATCCTGAAGGATATTGCTGAAATCGTTAATCTTGATATTTCAACCATTTCCCGCGTAGCTAACAGCAAATATGTTCAAACACCTTTCGGCACTTTCCTTTTGAAAAGCTTCTTTTCAGAATCGATGCAGAACGACAGCGGCGAAGAGGTTTCAACCAGGGAGATCAAGAAAATATTATCGGACTGTATCGAAGCTGAAGAAAAGGGAAAACCTTTGACGGATGAACAACTTACGCAAGTTCTGAAAGAAAAAGGCTATAATATCGCCAGACGTACCGTTGCCAAATACCGCGAACAGCTCAATATTCCTGTTGCCCGACTAAGGAAGGAATTGTAACAGGCAAATCGGCATGCAAGATAAATTAGCCAAAACAATTTCAATTCTATTTCATCCGCTATTAATTCCTTCGTACTTTACACTCCTTATTTTCAACCTGAATAATCATATTTCCCTGCTTATTCCAGCCGGGGCCAAGTTTGTGATCTTTTCCCTGATCTTTATTACGACTTTTATTTTCCCAACGATCTTTATTCTTATCATTAAACGTAAGGGTTTGATCAAAAGCCTGCAGATGGAATCAAGGGAGGAACGGATTTATCCATATGCAATAGCCGCAATTTTTAATTTTTCAGCCTTTTATATGATTAAGCAGATCCAGATTCCGGAAGAATATTACCTTTTATTATTGGGCTCTGGCGCTTTGATCCTGATTTGTCTGGTGATCAATTTCAATACAAAAATAAGTGCACATATGGTTGGCGCCGGAGGATTAACGGGGGCTTTGATTGGCATTTCAATGAGATTGAATATTGACCTGGTAGTGCTGATCGTTTTGGCTATTATTTGTTCAGGCCTTATTGGATTCGCCCGTTTGAAATTAAATGCACATAAACCTTTTCAGATTTATTTAGGTTTTATCTGCGGAATGATTGTAATGACAATTTTTTTATTGATTTAATCCTAGAAAGGGATAATGGTTATACCTACCGAGATGGGGTACATTTCCGGGCCCTTATTCTCCTGAAATAAAGTCGATAACTGGTAATAGCCGTATAGATTAAGCCATTTATAACCAATTCGGGCTGTAAAACCATACCTGTTAGTTTCAAGATAATCAATTTTTTTCTTCTTATAAATAACAAGGTTCGTAGTGCCTTCCTGGTAATCATCCCCTTTATATTTGCTATGGCCCATGATCAGAAAGCCGAATTTGAATCCAAGGGCTGCACGGAATTGACTTTTCGACTTGTACCTTATTTCAAGGGGAATATCAAGGTAAGTGGCAACAAACTTTGATTTTTTATAGGATATGTCTGGTTGTTCTATATTAATTGGAACAAAATAAGATGAATCGTTATTGGTATGGATAAACGATGAATTAAACATATTGTGGACACCGATTCCAAGCCCCGGTGAAAAACTTACACCCCCATTTCCAAACATAAAATTGTATGTCCCGAAAATATTTACTCCGGGATTGATGGTTTTTGGATCAACAGTTTTTGGAATGTCCTGCCAAATATCCGTAAAAACATCCAATCCAAAAGTGAATAATCTTTTTGTTTCTTCATTAACTACCTGGCTGAACGAATGAAGAGAAACAATACTTAACAAAACAATTAATAATTTTTTCATGCTTATTGTTATAAACGGAAGACAAAATTAAACATTTTTCCAAACGTTCCGGGATATTATTTGCCGGGATCCTCTGTTTCATAACCCCAACTTAGATAAAAGGCTGCTTTATCAAAAAAGAACATCATCCTTCTTTCAAGTTCGAGGGCGATATAAATATCGATGGTTGAATTCCACATCCCCTGCGACAAGGCAAATTCCCAAATATTTTTCCTGATCAGGCTTAGTGCGCTGATCACTTCACTGGCCCTGAATCCCTCCATTTTTCTTGTTTTGCCCATCTGTACATAAAAATCATGATTATCCTTATCGGTATAAAGGCCTTTCAGCCAATGGCCAAATTGCAGGATGACAAGCTGTCCTCTGTGGAATACTTCTTCTCTTTCAAGTTTCTGGTAACTTGATGTGGATCTCTTATCAAGCACATCGTCGGTCCAGTTTCGGGCAATCAAATCAACATTCTTTTCAATTACTTCTGTCAGGCGATCAGAAAGAAAGAATTTCTTTTTTCGTTCAATTTCTTCATCCTCCCTTGCAAGGTTGAATGAATCAACAATAGCCCAAATATCTTCCTTACTGCGAATGTATGCCCTGATGGCTTTTTCGTTCGATCTAAATGGAAGAAAAGGCAATCTATTGATGTGAAAATATTTCACATTCGTAGCATCATCACCAGCCACCAAACTTCCCCCTACTTTTTCAACTTCATAAGTAATAAAAGTCAGGTCGCCATAATGCCTGCTTTTCACGGAATCTACATCCACCAGGTTGATGATCCTGCCTTCGATACCTGATTCCTCCTTCAGTTCACGCAAAGCAGCCTGTTCAATACTTTCGCCGGTTTCGGCAAACCCGGTAGGCAGGCACCAGCTTCCTTTATAGGGTTTATTCCCTCTTTTGACCAACAATATAGATTTGTCTATGCAATGAATGCATGAAACCACAGGCAATGGATTTTCATAAAAGAAGATTTTACATTGGTTACAATACTGACGTGGAATCTCACCTTCCGGTTTCAGCGAAACCCTGTTTCCGCAATGAGGACAATAATTCTGCTTTTTCTTTTTCACTTTTTAATTATTTAATGGATGGGTACAAATAAAAATTGCATCCTTCTTTGTGATCCTGAATTCTTTCTTCCTCAGGACTTTTTGCAGCATACCCTTTTCAAACCGATCGGAAAGCGTTGGGTTCATTTGAATATTTTCCGGAATAAAAAATGATCTTTTATAGGCAATATAGGTCATCAATTCGGCGGCAGATTCTTTGGTAAATACCAGCTCATTTTCATAATCCCTTTTTTCAATTTTAGCAAAATATCCTGAAAGTCTTGATGTTCCTTCTTCAGCAGGAAAATTATTGATAAGTTTGTCATGCGGAAAAGGTCCTGGCTGTGAGTATCCTATATCTTTAAATATTTCGCTGATCATGGTTGTCAACTCATGCAAGTGAGAAGAAAAATGGGTTATAATGATGAAGGTTCCGGTTTTTCTGAGTATGGAAGCGACCGCTGAAATTATCTCAGGGAAGAAATAGATTGAAAAACTGCTCAGAACCAAATCGACTGAGGCAGGTTTAAAGTTTGAAAGAGCTTCCGTTCCAGAATCATAAAATTGTCCATTAAAACCAAGTCCCCGGCATAGTTTGAGAAAAGGTTGCTGATATTCAGCGAAACGATCGATTCCGGTAACTACCGCATTGCTGTTGATTTTATTTTTTAATGCTTGTGTAAAGAATCCAAAACCACAGCCCATGTTAATTACCTGTTTTGCGCCTTTAACGTTCACATTGCGAAGAGCAAATTCACGAATGTCTTCTTTATTCGTGGAGTGAGCTATGATAATTTCCGAGGATTCCTTATGTCCTTCGATATCGCGGAATACTTCAGATAATTTGTCGGTCGGATAATTCATACTCTTTTTTATTGACCAACAAATATAAGAATAATTGATGGGGGGATGGGAAATTATTCGCGCATTCGCGGCAATTTAAAAGAAGAAGAAAATAAAAAATTAATTATGATCCCAGGCACAAAATTCCATTACATCCATTTTTTCCGCTTGAACATGAAATACATAAAACCTACAATGCTTAGCATTACAGTAATTACAATCCAGAATGAACTTGGATTATCATGCATGGGCAGAATTACATTCATCCCGAATAATCCGGTTAAAAATGTCAGTGGAAGAAGGATAGAGGATATAAGGGTAAGTATTTTAATAATCTCATTGGTGCGGTTGGCCTGCATGGAATCGAAAGTGCGCGACAAACCCTCGATCAGTTCGGCATAATCTTCCGTTGCATCCCACATTTGCTTGTAGTAGTCGAGGATGTTGCTCCAGTAGTCTTCCATATTGTCGGCATAACCTTCAATCTGTTTCGATTCGAACCGGGCAAACAGCGGTAGCTGGGGTTTGAACATGGTATTCAGCAGAATGATGTTCTTCCGGATGACAGAGATCCGTTCGATGGTATGCTCGGCTTTGAAATCGAACAATGCGCGGTTGATCGAATCCACATCATCGCCAATTTTTTTAATGATCTTTTGGGTGGCTTTCATCAGCCTTTCGAGAATGGTATATAGCAGGGCATCACTTGTTCCCACTTCCAAATCCTCGTCGCGGGCTTCCAGTTCCTTCCCTTCGCGGAACATATCGGCCACCGCCCAGTGCGATTTCCCGATGGTGACCAGAAAATCCTCACCCCAGAAAATTTTCACCTCCCTGATCCGGAGAAACCTGTTTTGCTTATCGAAATCGGGAAAATGCAGGATCATAAAATAATAGTCGTCGTAAATATCGACTTTAGGGCGCTGGTTGTATTCCTCTTTACAGTCTTCGATGTCGAGGGGGTGGAAATGAAAGTTATCCCGGAGGTAATTAAGGTTATCATCGGAGGGATTAACGATATGGTGCCATCTGAGTGTCCCGATTTTAATAGTTTCGATCATATACCCTCCTTTCGCTTTATTATAGACTACATCCCGTTTTTTATTTAATAAAAAGTCTTTTCTTGAAAATTACTTTAAAGTCGGCAGTTAGCAGTCGGCAATTAGCAAAGCTACAGACTTCCTTTTAGTATTATGAATATTTTTCAGGATTATTGATCATGTGAAATAATAATTTACCAATTTCTTCAGATTTAAAATTCAAATCCTGGTGTTGTTCCTGTGAGATATATTTACAAGCCAATGAAAAATCCAACCAAACCTGTACTTCCGAATTTTCCATATCTGCATCTGACATTTTACTTATGAAATGTGCAGTATATTGTCTTTTTCGATAACCTTCTCCTATATTTGAACATACCGACCGGGATGCTTTTCTTATTTGCGACGTTAATGAAAATATCTCATCCTTTGGATAAGTTTTAGTGATTTCGAAAATCTCCATTGCAAGTGCAAATGCCTTTTTATAAACCAACAAATTTTTGAATCCTCCTGGCATTATCTCAAGGTAATAATTTCATCAAAAAGTGTTTAGCTTTTTCTACTGCTGACTGCCTATTGCCAATTGCCGACTGAAACCCGCGGCAAAGATATAAAAATCAAATATAAAAACCGGATGATATTTAAGTATAAAAAAAGTTCACGCAAAATTCGCAGAGATTTTCGCAAAGATCGCAGAACCTATAAGAAACTATTTATTCTGCGATCTCAGCGACCAGTTGAGGCTGGCTTAGCGGTTTTTGCGTGAACCTTTCCTAAAGACAACTGATTTTCCTATTGTCAATTATTTAACATTACTCAATCATCATCTTTTTCGTAACTGAGTTTTCACCCGAGCGGACGGTATAGAAATAAATTCCGGCATTCAATCCGGTGGCATGAATGGTAAGTTCAGCTTTTCCGGCCGGGTATTGCTTTGCAGGAACTGAATAAATCACCTGTCCCATCAGGTTGCTCACTTCCAGGCTAAGGCTGGCAGGCTTGTCAAGCATTACATACACCGTAGATTTTCCGCCAAATGGATTGGGGTAATTCTGTGAAACTTTTGAATCAGTGATAACAGTATTGTTTTCAGTTATTCCGTCTATAATTTCATCCTTTTGCACTGTCATAAACCTGATATGGATTTCAGAAGTAGAATTAGTTACAGTACCTGGTGCATCGTCTGCCTGATAAGTAAAGTAAATATTCTCATCAGAAGTAGGAGATATCGAGGGATATACACATTCATCAAACGTGTAAGGTAGACTACCGGTCAAATCATAAAAAGGTCCCCAGGCGTCTCCTCCCTCAAGAGATGTTCGTGCCCAAATATGTCGGAAATTTGATATATTATTATCAAAAGTTTCAGTAACCGAGGAATAAATCACAAATATACGGTTCTGATCATCAATTACCATTTGCGGATGACTTGATAATCCGGTGTTATAGGCAGCTATTTCAGGAAGAATATCGAGTGTGCCATTACCGTTTACATCTTGCGACCAGCCTATAAGACTATAATTCTCCTCCAGTTCTGTTCCAGTTTCACCATAAGGGTTTAGTGCATTAATATCACTTGAAAATGATGGCCTGTTTTCATTCCAGTAAGCTACACCATCTACACCAGGAAAATAGGATTGGGCTGTTCCATCAGCTGATAGTCCTCTTGATATGCTAAATACGGTATGGACAAGGCCGTTATTATCAAATGCCAAATGATGTGAACCGTCAGGGCAATAAAAAGTATCAGTTATTTGACCGACAGCCCATAAAGGATATGGACATTCCCAAATCACTGTTTTTTCCCATGTATCACCATCATCCTCTGATTTCATCAGTACCAGATCGGTCCAGTTTTCGCCAACCAGGAATGCAATAGTGCTTCCATGTGGTTCGGCCCAATCATAAATATCTCCACTAATATCTGAATAATAATCGGGACCTAATTCATCGAATAATTGATTTTCCACTTCCCAGGTGGCTCCGGCATCATTTGTTCGTGCATAGAGAAGTGCATGTTCCTGGCCATTGTATGCAGACCAGGTGGTAGATAAAATATGGATCATTTGTCTGTTAATTCCGGTTGTCATCACCCTGGGGAATGAAATATCTACAACTCCAGGAGGCCCTGCCTGAATTACTTTATTCCAGGTTCCGGTTCCTTTTTCCACTCTTGTTCCCAAAATAGTACCCAGATAATAATCATGACAGGTATAAGTTTCGCCATTGTCTCCCCACATTGTATAGGATGGCCAACCGGCTGTTGCACCGGTTTCGATAGCCTGTGTAGGGAGATCTCCCCAGACATTTCCATCAAAATAATTGTATCCTGTGCCCCTGTTGACTCCGCTTGGATTGCCTTCTGGCCCGTATGTCCATACAGCTCCAAATGTACCATCATCATGAAGGTAAACACGGGTTTGCATCGAACGGTTTGTGCCTACATCGTACCATGTATTTCCGATTTTTTCTTCCTCCGTCATGCTGGCACTTTTCATACCGGGCGAGTACACCGAATTATTATAAGACTCAGAACCTTTAACAGCCTTTGTTTTTAAAACAGAGACCTCTCTTAAAGCTTGTGGAGCTTTGGCTCTACTCTGACTAAAGCCAGCCAAACCAATGCTTAAAGCTAACAATACAAGTAATAATTTTTTCATAACTAAACATTTATTAATTAAACAATATGTAAATTTCAAATAAATTTTTAAAGAACAAAAATAAGGAATAAAATCCATGCATCGTTCATAAAAAATCGTTGCAAGATACACACATAATTGAAATCAACCAAGAACAATTCAGTAAATGGTAGATTGAAATCAGGTATCGGTAAAGTGGATTTGTTAATTTTTTTTATATACTGTTTTAAACTGGAAAGAAATTGCTTACCGTGTTACTTTAAATGATGTTTTACCAAAACAATATTTTCCTTTTTGTGTGTATCCCCTTACAATTACATCATAATTGGAACAGCGGTCAGAGCTATTGAAGGAAAAAGAAATACCTCGGTCAGAAAGTATTACATCAGAACCCAAGAATAGAACAGTCCTGAAATCAGGAATGCGTTCATTCAGTTTATCTTTGGTATCATATAAAGGGAAAACAGGTTTTGAGGTTGGTGTTAACGTTTGGAATTCGACAAATGCAGATCCCTGAGGTAAACTAATTCCTGCAAAATCCTTTGCTTTGGTATTGATCGAAATAACCCCCTGAAAAACATTGTCGCCAAGCACATAAACATGATCGATTACATCAATATTATCAACCAGCGAAGGATGGATTTTCATTATTTCATCAGGATCTATAAATGGGATATGGTCGAGTAAAATAAGTGGATCCTGGAAAAGCATTTCCGACCGTGTGTTAAACACGCTGAACCGATAATGACCATTAGTCTCTTTCAATTTTACAAATGGTACTATTTCATTGAATACCTCCCTCATACTGCCAAGTGGGATATAATCACCTAATCTAATGGTTATCATCTCTTCACCAAACAGAAAAGGCAATTGCTTTTTCAGGTTGTCCTGAGCAGCAGAAACATCAGGAAAATGCTGTGCCACCTGCAAATCTGTCCACATTTCTTCAATTAACCGTGCAGAGGATGAATCGGGTGGCCGAAAAGCATTCGACACATCGGGAAAATCATTTGAAAAATCACTGTTGATCAGAATTTCCTGCTCCAGTTCTCCGCTTTGTCCGGCATAAAAATAGAGATCTTGATTGCCGGCCAGGTTGTTCAGTGAAAAGACAAAACTTCCGTCTTCTCCTGCTCTTGTGCCATGAATCTGGAAATCCCCGAACAGAACAGAAGAATAGACAGGGGTTCCTGCAACCGGAGCCCCGTTCTTTTTTTCCCTGACATAACCGCTTACAGTAACGTCCCTGAATTCGGGTAGGTAGACCATCTCAGGCATACCTTGATGGACCCTTTGGTTGATTGCCTTAAATAAATCGGGACCCTTTAAAATAAATGCAATCTCAAGCTGGTTCTGAATTTCAGGGCTTATTTTTTTACTTAAAAAGAGATCTCCGGCTAAGCCCGGATTCTCGATATACTGCCATGGTAACTTTTTATCACAGTTTTCTATTGTCCCGCTTTTTACAACCGCCACAGTTAAAAAGGCAGTATCAAATGGAGAGCCTTGTATTGCATCTATTTTTCCTACGATGAGTTCCCTCTGGGCATATGTATATTTGTCTAGTTTTATTGGTAATTCAATTTTCTTTATAGGGTTTAAATTATAAAAGGTGCTGTATTGCAAAACATCACGATTAGTTGACATAAGAACCACATGAAAGATTCCTTCGGGCCGCCAAGAAAGTTGAATTTTAACTGTTTGTGTGTCCGAAACGCTTTTTAAAATAGAAGTTCCAAGTTCAAATACATTTTCAGAAACAAGTTGAAAATATAATTTTTCATATTGAGCCATCAGTCCGGGAGTATTTTTAATATGATATATTAAATTGGAACCCAAAACCTCGGTTTGTATTGAAAACCCGCTGTCGGCAATTTCTGGAAATCGGATAAATTGTGATTCTGAATTTGTGAATTTTACTTTTAAATAGTAATCGACCGAATCAGCAGGGATAAATTCAAAGCCTGCCAATCCATTGGTGTAGGGGAATATGGTATCTAAGATTTTCAGGTGCTGATCGGTAATATAGAAAGCATCAACGCTCTTCATTACAGTTTCCGGTATCTTAATGCCTACCCTTCCGGGTAAATTCCTGACCAATCCCATTCCTTCAGCAACGATGATTATGGAATCATTTTTTTGTGATCTGTCTTGCGGAAGTGGAATTTCAGGATTTATTATGGTTATAATCCTCGTTGGAAATACCTCTTCAGGAAAGTTTCTAAGGAATTGTGTATATGCTCTCAGAAAATAAATACCTGTAGGCAGTTCGGCCGGGATTTGAAGGTTGCCGTTTGCCTTGCCCGTGGTCAGTTCAAATTTTTCACGAATAAACGGCTTTTTATCTGCATTAAAAAGCTCAAAATAGATAACAGTACTTAACGGACTTGCCTGGTTAAAATTTGCCAAAAGGCACTGTGCGGTGAACCAAATGGTCTCCCCGGAAAGATACAAATCGCGGTCGATCGTAAAACTTACCCTTTCATTCTGTTCGCATACATATTTTGTTGCGGAAGCATTTTTTATCTGCCCTGACAAAAGAGGAAAGTCCATGGTATAAACCAGGATTAGTATCGCAAGAATTTTTATGATCTTTATTTTAATCATGGCATCAGTCTTCCCAAAAGTCAGGTTTTACAATTGTTCCACCGCTCAACTGACAATTCATGCATTCCTGGTTTGGGAGCGCTGGGATACCATTGTTGTCTGTAGTTGCATAAACAGGCCATTCATTTGGGCCCGTAAGAAAAATTGATATGAAATTTTCATATTCAAATTCACTCAATTCACAAATCGAAAAATAAAAAAATTCCGGTGGCCGGTTGACAAAAATTCTCTTCTCTGATACCCCTGCAACCGTAAAATATCCCAGCACCGGCTCATCCGGATCATCTGTATTAACCACATTACCTCTGATCTGGTATGGCTGGGTGTTATACAATCCGCCCTGATTTGAATTTTGCTCTTTTAAGGCAGTCCAGAACTGGTATGCTTTTTCAGACAAGGAAAATTGCTTAACCAGCAGGCTGTACCGGATGTAAAGTTCCCTGGATTCAGTATCAACAAAATGGAGAGGATATCCCTGGATAACTGGTTCTGTAAGATTTAAAGTTGAATAGGTAAAGATTTCGGGAACTTTATAGGTTCTCCAGCATTTCTGAAGCGAATCGGAATTGGTGAACGGCCTAAGCGTGCCATCATAGACGAACCTGATACGGAAGTCTGCTTTGTATTCATATGTTGCTTTCAGTCTGGCTAAAAAGTAATTGGTATCGGAAACTGCTGGATAGTCGCTAAGGTAAAACTGATACCCTGTCAGATTGTGTGTCAAACCCTCCTGCTCACGGGTTTCCAGCTGGGTATTAATGGATTCAATTTCAGTAGGGTTCGTGATCTCTTCAAATTCCGATTCATAAGTTTTACCTTCGGAAGTTATAATTTTAATTTTATATGCCCGGCCCACCAGGCCTTGTATCCCGTCAGGAGAAGTCACATAGGTTCCCGGTTCTGTTTCCGTTAATACTTCTGATGCCCCGTGGTCATCCATGATAATAACCGATGCATTGGGAACCGGGTTAGTCGTTAATTGATCTACTTTGGAAGACAATGACAACTTTACCTCATAGGGACCTGGTTCATTCGAAATATAGCCGTCAACTACCAGTAAATTCTCGTATTTATCGAGATCAGGCCAGTATTCGTCAATGCAAGAGTTGCTAAAGACTACTACTGAAATTATCAGGATATTCCTCGGGCTAATTTTCATAATTTCCCAATTTGAAATTATATGTAATGGAATAAATCTGGCTTCCGAAAATTGATAGCCTGTAACCGGTTATTTTCCCCTCTTCCGATTTAAAATAAACAGAGTACGCGTTTTTTCTACCAGTCAGATTATACACTGAGAAATTCCAGGAGCCATGGGCAAACTTTTTCTGTTTTAAATTTCCTTCCAGGTTTATAGAAACATCGATCCTGAAATAATCGGGTAAGCGATATTCATTCCTAACCGAATAATGGATTATTTTATTTCCATCCTGGTAATAAATTGCCGTAGGATAAGTTATCGGTCTCCCGGTAGAATACACCAAATTACCGGAAAAACTGATCCGCTTCGAAAACCTGTAATTAGCTACGAGGTTAAATGCATGAGGCTTATCATAGTTAGCTGGATAGGTCAATCCGAAATTATTCTGCTCACCTGTAGAGGGATTATCGACCAGTACTTTAGCCCGCGAATAAGTATAATTGACCCATCCATTTAAAGTTCCGAATGGTTTCTTTACCATAAATTCAATACCATAGGCATTTAAATTTCCCTGGACTATATCCGTTTCAGGGTATTGGTTGGCAGTCATTTCAGCCCCGTCTTTGTATTCCACAAGGTTTTTAACATCCTTGTAATATCCTTCCAACGAGACTTCATAAGAGCCTCCTATAAAATTCGAATAAAGTCCCAGCGAAAACTGATCGCCGGTCATCGGTTTGATATTATAATCGCAAAGCTTCCATTCATCTGTCGGGGAAATAGCAATAGTGTTTGAAAGCATAAAAATGTACTGGTGCAATTTGTTATAGCTCGCTTTTAAGGAAAGATCCTCAGTGATCAGGTACCTGGCTGCTATTCTATAATCAAGACCGTCATAGGCTTTAATAACATCATTTCCCGAATATGATAACGTATCTAAAATGGTCTCAGTGGATCTGGGTTGATCGTCCTTGTATATATAAACGGTTTTTGGGCCCAGATAAGCATATACATTATACCTCAATCCGGAATTGATTTCCAGCTTTGGAGTAATCGTCCACTGGTCACCGATATAAATTCCCGACTCCAACCCTTTTTCAGGCTCGAAGGATTCCGGCTCTATTAATGAATTTTCATCCAGAGGAAGAAAATCTCCAGGCGTTAACTGGTATAAAATTGAATTGATCCCGAATGAAATTGCATGTTGCTTCATGGGCCTTATCGTCATATCGGCCTTTACCTCGTTATGAGTTAATTCATAGGATTGCTTGTATGCATATAAATCGTACTCCATATTTTTATCCAGAAAAGAGTATTGGCCGGAAGCAAAGGTAATGGACATCGAATGCTTTTCTTTGATCAGATGATTCCACGAAAGAGATCCACCCAAATTCTGGTAGCTATTGCTTGTAAGCGAAGCAATATCTGCGTCATCGTAGGAATAATAAGTAAAGAACCTGAGTTCGTTGGAAGGATTTATTTTCATTGATAAATTAACTTCAGCATCGCCAAAATAGGCGCTGCTTTCTTTCAATTGCGGATCCTTAATATACCTGAAAAGCCAATCGGAATAGGTAGACCGCAAACCTACGAGGTAGCTGCTTTTGTTTTTGGCTATGGGTCCTTCCACCACCAGCCTTGCTGTCACCGGGCTGATTCCGCCCGTTGCATTAAATTTAGTCATATTCCCCTGCTTGGAGGTCACATCAAAAATCGAAGATAATCTTCCGCCATATCGTGCAGGAATGTTGCTTTTAAGCAGTGAAAATTCACTTACCGCATCCGAATTAAAAGCCGAGAAGAACCCGAATAAATGGGATGAATTGTAAACGGGGATCGAACTGATGTAAAACATATTTTGATCCGCCGGACTGCCTCTCACATTAAATCCAGTGCTGCCTTCGCCTATGGTTTGTACACCCGGCAGCAATAGAGCCACTTTAATAATATCCTTTTCCCCTAATACTACCGGAATTTCATTTATATTTTTAATAACCAGCTTCTCAAAACCCATCTGACTGCCTTTTACATTGTGATCCTTTTCAGTGCTTACTACAAACTCATCCAATAAAAACAAATTGGGCTCAAGGTAGATGTCAAAACGATCACCGGATAAAATAGTAAGCTTGTATTTTTCCGTTTTACTCTCAAGGCTGCTGATAACAAGTGTATACCTGCCCTTTGGCAGCTCGATAATGAATCGGCCCGATTCATCGGTTGTAGTGCCTTTTTGCAATTCCTCAATGTACAAGGTTGCATTTATCAAGGGCACACTATCCCTGATGTTTTTTACAAAACCCGTGATGGTAGATTTTGCTTCATTCAAACCTGTCTTTTTATTACCTAAGGTAACTGCCCTGGCGACATATTCCTTCTTTGTTGCAACAAAATCAATTTTCCTATTCGTACTTTCTAAAGTGGTATCGGATTCAGGGCTCACGGTAATAATCGGACTAAAAAAATCAGGAGAAAGAGAAGTTATTATAACTGACCCTTTGGTCAGAAATATATTCCCCGACCTATCGAACGAAGGATAGATATTATACCCTGCAAGTATTTCTGTTAATAAATCCCGGAGGGTAATATTTTCCCTGCTAACTTTGATCGTAAGGTCAGGAATGCTGTCAGGGTTATAATAAAACCTGATATTGTATTCGGTCTCCATTTTGCTGACGAAATCAATCCAGTGCAGGTCGTTGTATTTATTTGTAATAATAATATTTTCAGTTTGACCAAATAACTGGATGGTCAGCAGGATTAGGACAACAAATGCAAACGCCTTTATGTTAATCTTCCTGCAATTCATCACAAAATTTCAATAGTCCGGACAATTCTTGTTTTGACGCAGTTTTATACCTTATATTATTTGTTCTGATATATTTTATAATTTGACTTCGGCTGGGTTTAAAATAATCCAGAAATGATTTCCTGGTTGGCAGTTTTTTAAGCTGACCATTAGATTGTATGAATTTTTCCGACTTCAATTTGGAATAGCTTCCAAATTGATTTGACTGGGAATATTGTTTCAGGAAATCCTTTTTGTGCTTGACGATGAAAGTTAGTCCAGATCTGTAAATTAATTCGGCAAAACCCTTTTCACTATTTGCCAGGTTCAGCTGATCCAGGTTTATAAAATCATGCTCATCAATATAAAAAGCATCCACAAAATCCCGATTCAATATTACTGCCATTTTGTTTTGCAGAATATCGTTTGACTGGATAATCACCTTGTCGGTCTCAATATTATATATAAATTCAATATTTTCAAAAGACTTACCAATAATTACGATCTTACCATGGGCCCACTTTTCTTCCTGGAAATAGGGATTTCCTTCTGCCCTTGGATGGTACGGTAAATATAAGGTGCCATTTACCAATAAATCATCGGGGCCGTAAAATTGATTTGCAACAGCAAGGACTTGTTGGCTGGTGGATAAATTTGGTTCCCACTGTGTGAAGACAAACTTGGGCAGGAAAGTCAGTATAATCAATATTAAACCGATGTTTGCTCGGGAAATGATCAGGGAACTTGCAATACCGGTTGAAAGTCCATGGATGTTGATCAGGGAATAAATCTTGTGCTTTATTAAATTCCGAAAGGTTATTCTGAAATAATCTTTAATCATTGAAGAATCAACTTATATGGCTAAAGGTTTTCATCAATTATGCCAAATGAGGTAAATATCTGTTTTACAAAAAATTAACAAAACACGCCAAAACCGATTATGGCATTAGTGTTCACTGCCCGACAGTTGTTGTACACAAGCGAACATTACGAAATTTGAACGTTTTGTTGATCAGTGATACTTCCGGTCCCAACCCTGAGAATTGCGGGTATAACCTCAAATATAAATGGAGAATGTCCTAGTGACTCCCCATCAACCTCAGGATTTATTGGAGACTTTGAATCGATCCTGAAACTTATTCCCTTAATTACGATAAGGCCCTCTGTCCAATCCTCTTCCTGAAAATAGGGATTTCCTTCTGCCTTTGGATGGTCTGGTACATATAAGCTGCCATTAACCAATAAATCATCCGGACCATAAGCTTTTTGTAAAACATCCATCACCTTGCCGAAAGTGCTTAAAATTGTAATTGACTATGAGAAAGCAAGCCCAGGTATTAAAATGAGGAAGGAGATAAATGATCTTATGCACTTTTGGAAGACATTGAAAATTGTTTTCACAGGCATGAAAATGTGATTTAACGGTTAAAGACAAGAAATCTGATTGAATGGTTTTCTAGGATATTAATTAATTTCCTGTTTTGTGTGAAATTACAAAATGTTATCATAATTGCTACAAACATCTTTTGCATTGTTAAAGAAATTAAAAAGGCTGCCCTTTCGGAACAGCCTTTATATTCAGATAAACTTAAATTTAATTTAAATCCCAGAAAACCCTTTTCCATATAAAGTCGCCGCCGATTGCCTCTGAAGCCGCTTCATAATTAATTTTATTCAGCGTTTGCTCGTTAACCGGATATGTAAACCGTTTTATAATCTGCCCGTTAGCGTTATCATCAGGATTGGGTGGCATAATAAGGGTTGGGACATCAAGCCTTCTCCATGAAGTCCATCCCTGGAATCCTCTTATATAGTAAGCCAGCCAGGCTTGAGTGCCGATACTTTCTTCCCAGTTAGCAGCATCATAAGCTACATTAGCCTGTGCAATGTAAGTGTTATAATCATCTTCCGTTCCATCCCAATGGAGGATGGAAGATTTTACACCATTATTATACCAGGTTTCAGCGTCACCACCTACAGAATACCCTCTTGCCGCAGCTTCGGCAAGGTAGAAGGCTACTTCTGTATAATCCAATAAAACCATCGGGAAATCAGGCTGCAGTATAGGTTCGGCAAACCCAGAAAACTGCGTAAAGTTATTCGGTGCACCATAAGGACCACCCTTAAAGAGGTCATCGCTTGGATCATCAGGGGTGGCGTTATTGTATAATGTAAAATAATTATCCCTTCGTGGGTCGTTTAATGTATTCATTATATCGACCATGGTAGCGCAAGGAACAAAATCGTTTCGGCCACTCGCTACAACTTCAAGATACAACTGATTGGAGTTTGAGCCGCCCGGATAGTTGATCTGGCAAACTTCGCCAAAGGTAAATGGACCATCACCGTCGAGACCAGCTGCAATAGTTGATTGTGCAAGTGAAGAATTAACATCAGCAAGGTTAATACCTATTTTAATTAATAATGTTCTACCGAACTTTTTCCACATAGCCACATCGCCGCTCATATAAAGGTCTTCACTGCCAAAGCTTCCGTAAGCATCATCCAAACCTTCAGTTGCGGCAGTTACTCTATTAATCAGGTCACTGTAAATAGTAGCAGCATCATCATAAACCGGATTTATAATATCGATATTGCACGCTTCGGTGTAAGGAATATTCCCGAATATGTCTACCAGTTCATGGTAAGTATAACACTCCATTAAAGTAATGATATGAAGCCTGTTCTGTTTAGCTGCAGTTGCTTCAACACCTACAGCCTCTTCATCGCTTATAACACTTTTTGCAGCGGAAAAATCGGATAAAACATTACGATAGTAAACCTGATAGGTATTATCAGGAATGGCCCTGGTAAAGATATCGTAATTGGGTTCATCCAGGTATGTTGTTGCGGTCCAATATTGGGCCATCATCTTCCAAACGTTAAGGTTAACCTGTGGAGTTGCTATCTCGTCGGCAAGCGCTTTCTGCGCATTGGCGAATAAAGAATTGCCAGGAACTTCAACAGGCTTCTTTTTATCCGTGTTGAAATCCTCATAATTTTCAGTGCAGGATAATGATATCCCGATCAGCACAATTAAGATCAAATATATTCTTTTCATAACTTTATATTTTAGAATTGAAGATTAACAGTTAAACCAAGATTGCGTACGGCAGGCAATGCACCGCTCTGCCATCCCTGTATGTTACCTGAGCTCTGACTGGCTTCAGGATCGGAATGCGGAAGATCCTTGTAAAGTATCCATAGGTTGGAGCCAACAAGACTGAAGGAAACTCCATTAAAGAAAGATTTTTCGAGCATGCTCGAAGGTAAGGAATACGTAATTACAAGTTCTCTCAGCTTCACATAAGTTGCATCGTAAACAAAGGCTGAGTGCGGAAGTGCACCAACTCCAAAAGAAGTATCATTATTACCGGCCACACGTGTAGTGTTTTTCTGTCCTGATACATCCACTCCATTAATAACAGTACCTGGTGCATAAACTCCATCATTTATATAACCACCGCCATCTTCCAGTAAATTTCTTACCGGATTTCCGAGGTCGTTGATATAATCAGTTTCTTCATAAAGACCGGCATATAATCCATAATACTGGTCAAGTGAGAAAATATCACCGCCTTGCTGCCAGTCGATGAGGAAGCTCAGTGCCCAGTTCTTATAAGTGAAGCGGTTATTGAAACCCAAATTGAAATCGGGCTGTACATTTCCAAGCACGATATCGGATTTTGCAGTTTTCAGGTAACGACCATTTGCACCTATTAACTTATTTCCATTGGCGTCATATACAAAATCCCTTGCCTGTATCACACCATAAGGTTCACCTACACGCGCATTGATGGTAACGCCAGCCTGCAGTGATGGAATTAGTTGCAATACTTCAACCCCTTCATAAAGCTCAACTACTTCATTTACGTTCTTTGCCCAGTTCACCGTCGCATCCCACTTGAAGTTTTCCTGGCTTATTGGCACACCATAAAGCATGACCTCGATACCTTTGTTTTGAATTTCACCGGCATTCAGATACTTTGACGAATATCCTGTTGCAAAGGAAACAGCCACAGGGATACTCTGGTTGGTAGTATTGGTTTTATACAAAGCAAGATCGAATCCTAACCTGCGTTTAAAGAAGGCCATTTCCAAACCAGCTTCAATACTTTTGCTGATCTCGGGTTTCAGGGTTGAATTATTTTTAGAATTGGGTACTGAGAACATTGTAGTTCCGGAGTAAGCGGGGAACTGATCATAGGTATCTATCAGCACACCCCAGGGTGCGTCGTTACCAACCTGTGCATAACCTACCCTGACTTTACCTAAATTCATCCAATCCACTTTCATGAGTTCAGAGAAGATAAAGCTGCCTGAAACTGAGGGATAGAAATAACTCCAGTTATCTTTCGGTAAAGTAGATGACCAGTCATTTCTGGCAGTAACATCTAAATATAAGAAGCTCTTAAATCCCAATGAAGCGCTTCCATAAACCCCGTCAACCGCAGTTTCTGCCAATCTTTCTTCAGGAGGCAGCATGGGATTTACACTGTTGCTGAGTGAATACATCCCGGGAACGATCAATCCTCCATCGGTTGAGGCAAACACCTGGTCAACCCTTCCTCTTCTGCTGTTAATACCCAACAGCACAGCAAGGCTAAAGTCCTCACTCAGGTTCTTCTTGAATTTCAGCATCAGGTCGATATTCCTTTCCATGAAGGTACGGTCGAACCTAGAATATCCGGATGTGACATCAGGACGGGCACCGGCAGCGCCAACACCCATCTCACCGGCTGCTGATCCCACAGCTTTTCTTTCTTCCTGCAACTCACTGTAAGTATCAAGCGAATAACGACCCATTACGCTGAAATAATCATTGATCTTCCAGTCGGCCTGTAAATAACCAATGACACGATCCCTCAGGTCAGTTTCATAATTTTGATAGCGTAACCAATAAGGATTGTCCCAATAAGCCGGGTCTAAATCATAAGGTGAATTAGGATTCCAGGTAATGTTCTCTTCATAATCTTCATACAATTGCTTTTGTTCCTGCCAATCAACATTGGTTTGCATCCACTGACGGAATGAAGACATTATATTGTCGCTATACCCGGTTGAGTTACGTCCTTTACCCTGAGTATTCGTATAATTTGCCGATGCAGAAACCTTCAGATTTTTAACCACATCATACGAACCATTGAAAAGCACATTGTTCTTTGAAAGGTGACTGTTCGGCATAATACCGGACTGTTCCTGGTTGGTATAGGAAAGCCTGAATGAAGAAGCTTCACTGCCACCCGTTACATCCACACTATTGGTAAATGACCAGGGAGTTTCGAAGAAAGTAATAGGCCCATTCTCTGCACTTTTCCATGGAGTTGCTTTTTGATAGTATTCTGATTGGGGATAAAATGAATTCCATTGGTAAACCATGATATCCTCGTCAAATTTCTGTCCTAAGGAAGCATCCTCACGGGTAGCAACAGTCCAGTCATTAACACCATCTCCATTAATATCATAGATGTATTCAAAACCAGGATAATTTTGACCATTGGACAGTGTGGTGTCACTATAATAATCCGAACCATAGCCACCACCATAACCAGTCTGGTATTTCGGGAAAGTACTCTTATCAATGAATCCCGTTGTAACGTTCGAGCTGATAGAAACCCCAAGCACTTTTTTCTTTGCCATGGTTTGTGTTCCTTTTTTAGTTGTAATGATGATAGCACCATTGGCCGCCCTCGAACCGTATAAAGCAGTAGCAGCAGCGCCTTTCAGAACGGTCATCGACTCGATGTCGTTCGGGTTGATGTCAGATGCAGCATTTCCATAGTCATAACCGGCACGACCCCTCATTTGAGCAACGGTATTGGTATTGTCATTATTAACAGGTACATTGTCAATAACAATTAAGGCCTGGTTGTTTCCCGTAAGGGATGCTGAACCCCTGATGAGGATGTTGGTGGATCCGCCCATGTTTCCGCTTGTTTTTACCTGGACACCGGCAGCTTTACCTGAAAGTGATGAGATAAAATTTGCAGATTTTACCTGGCTTATCTCTTCCCCTTTAAGTTCCTGAGTGGCATAACCCAGTGATTTCTTTTCACGCGAAATACCGAGGGCTGTCACAGTCACACCTTCAAGGTTGAGAAGGTCGGTTGCCATCGTAACATTAATCGTGGTTTGAGTACCGATCTCGATCGTCTGGCTTACCATTCCAACGAATGAATAAACCAACTTTTTAGCGCTTGCAGGAACAGCAAGCTCATAAAATCCGTCAAGATTAGTTACAGTTCCTACGGTCGTTCCTTCAACAACGACCTGTACACCAGGTATGGGCTTATTATCGTCGGCACTGGTAATAGTACCGGATATAACCCTGCCCTGGGCTTGAACATACTGCATTCCTATAATAAATATGAATGCAAAAAAGAGGGTAAATTTTCTCATAACATAAGAATTAAGGTTAGTAAATATAAACTTCATCGACACTATATTATAATGATTCATTAATGTTTATAAACAATTTGTCAAAATTCATCATCTTATTTAAATCGACCACAAAATACAGCTTTTCACTATTACAAAACAAATAATTATTAATATTAAATTAACAATTACTTTTTAATAACTTTAAAAATGAGCAAATGCATCATTTCCTCTCAACTATAACTGAACGCTTATTGTAATTCCAAACCTGTATCAAAAGTAAATATTTTTATTAATACAATAATCTTTCGAATTAATTTAATTTTCTGTAAAAAAAAGCTAAGACTACAGCCAGTACTGAAAACACAATCATATTGATAAAGCTGCCAAAACCAAACAAATAGGGCAAAAGAGCAATTAGTGCAGAAGTTGCTAAAAAGATATAAAGCCCAGCCCGTTTCATCCTCCAAATTAAAAAGGCGCCAAAAAAAGAGCCTCCGTATAAAACGATGCCGGTCAGGGATAACCAGAGAATGGCAGATTTATCAACTTCATTTTCGGGCAAATAGTCATTCAGCACATGAAAAATCCAATTATTGAATATTGCGGTGGCTAAGAAAATGAGAATAAATACAGCCGAATACACAAAAACCGAAAAGCAAAGGATGGATAAAAAAAATGGTCTCTTATTTTCCGGAATCAGATGATCATTTTCTTCCATATCAGACAATTTTACTACCCCATTAATTTAAGATGTCCCGCATAACCTATTAGGAATGCAGCGGTAACCAGCACACTCAGCATTGAAAAAGGATATGCCGGAATAAAGGCTACCGGAAGCGCAATAATAAAAATCTGTGCTCCGGTATACAAGTGAAAACCTATCTTCCGAAGCTTCCACATAAAGATGGCTCCAAATAAGGAGATCGAATACAGAATAAACCCTGTAAAAAAGAATCTCGTTCCGCCCGACATCATCATTTCAAATTCCGGAAGATCGAGGTTTATCTCCTCCGTCAAGTTTACCATTTCATCAAAGGAAAGGAAAATGAACAAGTTTGAAATAGCCGCCAGCCCGCTGCCAATAAAAGATAAAATACACAACCAGGTCAGCAATTCAGGACGTTTAACCTGTCGAGGTTCCATTTGCTGATATTCTCCGGTGGGTTCCATTAACTTTTAAAATTAAAACATTTGCTCATTCCTAAAAGTCAAGCGTAACGTCATTGCGAGTCGATCCTTAGCGGGGCGAAGCAATCTGTTGAAAAATAGACCAGTGAGATTGCTTCATCCGCCTGAAGCGGATTCGCAATGACGGTTTTATCACTTTTCGGACTAGTATCATATATTATTCGAGACTTCCTACAACCTTTTCCACTTCCTCAAGAACTTCACACGACTCTAAGAGTTCTTTCATTTTATTATGGTCGTCGTAAAGAGGACGGTCGATGTCGAGAAAGGCCACGTACTTGCGAACGATTTCTTTCGCTTTTGTTACACCCTTGCCAAACTTATACTCGCGAAAATCGAGGGCCTGGGCGGCTGCCATCATTTCGATGCCAAGGATGCCGTAAGCATTGTCGAGTATCTGGAAATTCTTCTGAGCGGTATTCATCCCCATCGATACAAAGTCTTCCTGGTCGGCGGCAGCCGGAATGGATTGAACAGAGGCAGGCATGGATAATATTCTTTGTTCAACAATCAAGGTGTCGGCTGTATACTGACTAAGCATCAGGCCCGAAAACATACCTGCTCCTTTGGTGAGAAATGCTGGCAAACCAACGCTCAATGCCGGATTGTTTAAACGGTTCATTCTTCTCTCCGACATCACGCTGATCATAGTGATGGCGGCACCGGCCATATCCATAGGCAACGATACAGGAGATCCCTGGAAATTCGCACCCGACAATTGTATATTTTCATCAGGGAAAAATATCGGGTTATCTCCCACACCATTCAGTTCGATTTCAACCTGTGAACGGGCATAAGCCATGGCATCGTGAGCAGCACCTATCACCTGCGGGGTTGAACGCATGGAATAGGCATCCTGCACTTTATGCTTCACACGGCCTTCTTTCAGGTCGCCACCCTGCACCAGTTTATTGATGGCTTTGGCGCTTCGCACAGCGCCTTTAAAACCCCGGACTTCATGTAACTTTTCGATGTAGGGTTTCATATTTGCTTTCAGGGCCTCGAGGGACATGGCTGCTGCTATTTCTGCCTGCTTCAGCCACCGGTTCGCATCATATAGGAATAAGGCGCTCATGGCAGTCAGTACATTCGATCCATTGATGGTAGCAAGTCCATCACGGGCTTTCAGTCCCGGGATTTCAATACCAGCCAGCTTCATTGCTTCATCTCCCGGATAAAGCTTACCTTTATAATATGCTCTACCCTCACCCATCATCAGCAGCGCGATTTGCGACATCGGGGCCAGGTCACCGGAAGCGCCTACCGAACCTTTTTTGCAGACCCATGGCGTTACTCCTTTATTGAGCATTTCAATCAATGTCAGCGTAATCTCAGGCCGCACTCCTGAATTGCCATGTGCATGCACATTGATCCTTCCCAGCATGGCTCCTCTTACCCAGTCAGCAGGCATCGGCTCTCCGATTCCTGCAGCATGATTATAGATTAAATATTTCTGAAAGTCCTTAACCTGGTCATCCGTAAGTACGACTTCTGAAAATTCACCAATTCCGGTATTTACACCGTACATTATTTCGCCGGCAATGATTTTTTTCTCCAGCATGGCCCGGCACTTCTTTATCCGTTCCAATGCCTCCGGATGGAGTTCAACTTTTTCATTATGGCGGGCAACTTTAACAACATCTTCTATGGTTAAACCTGCACCTTTTATTATATATGTCATTTTGATTTACGATTTACAATTTTTGATTTACGATTTAGATTTTAAATGTTGGATTGATCTCCAGCAAATAGCTGAGATCATTTTGGATTTAAGCAAAACCAGAGTGCGGAGCGGTTGATTTTAATTTTAAATTTCAAGTGCCAGCTGTTCATACCTAAATGAATACATTTGCGGGTAAAAGTATAAATTTTTAAGACAGACATTATTTTTTTGTGAATTTAATAACACCTGGAAAATGGACGAAACAACCGCACTGAAAAACCGGATAGAAAAAGAAAAAGCCCTGATGGTTTATTTCTATAACAACGACTGTGCGCCGTGCATCAGTCTTCGTCCAAAGGTGAATAATTTGATGGTAAATTCTTTCCCGAAAATGAAATTGATATTTGTCGATTCCATGTCATATCCTGAAATTCCGGCAGCCTTTGGTGTTTACGCCAATCCAGCTATCCTTCTGTTTTTCGAAGGAAAAGAATACCACCGTTTCAGCAAATTTGTCTCCATGATCGAATTGGAAGAAACAATTGGGCGGTTTTACAATATGCTGTTTGAGGAGAATTAGTAATAGAATGACCGTATCAGGGATTGAATTTACGTTTTATCAGCAATCTTCATTATTAATAAATCCAATGTCGTTTGCACCTGTTCGCCTGAAGACATGTCTTTTACGGTGAGTGATCCGGAATTCATTTCGTTTTCACCTACAAGCACCACAAAAGGTATATTCTTGCTGTTGGCATAGCTCATTTGCTTTTTCATTTTGGCCTGGTCAGGGAAAAGTTCTGCATTAATTCCTGCGCTTCTTAATCTACTTACAAGAGGCAGGCAGTATTTCTGTTCTTTTTCACCGAAGTTCACAAATAAGACCTGGGTGGTCGCGCTGGTTTCAGCAGGGAAAAGGTTGAGTTCGAGCATGACATCGTAAATCCTGTCGGCTCCAAATGAAACCCCGACACCTGATACTCCGGGTAATCCAAAAATCCCGGTCAGGTCATCGTATCTTCCGCCTCCGCAAATGCTTCCAATTTTCACATCCTTTGCTACCACTTCGAAAATAGCTCCGGTATAATAATTTAAGCCGCGGGCAAGGGTCAAATCAAACTCTATTGAGGATGATAATTCCAGCTCTTTTAACTGGTTTAAAATAAAAGACATTTCTTCCGTACCCTTTTTCCCTGAATCGGTTCCTCCGAGGGTTTTGCGCAAAAATTCAATTTTCTCGAGATTGTTCCCCCTAAATTCAAGTAACTGCGTTAACAGTTCGATGGATTGGGAAGATAATCCTGCAATAGCGAGTTCTTCGGTTACTTTTTCAATCCCGATTTTATCCAGCTTATCAATAGCTACTGTAATGGCAGTAAACTTTTCGGTCTCGCCAATATATTCTGCAATCCCAAAAAGCACTTTCCGGTTATTGAGTTTGATGGTATTTCTGACGCCAAGCTTTTTAAATACATCGTTAATGATGAGGGCTAACTCAACTTCATTTAAAAGGGATGAACTGCCAATCACATCCACATCGCATTGAAAAAACTCGCGGTAACGTCCTTTTTGTGGCTTGTCGGCCCGCCAGACCGGCTGAATCTGGTAACGCTTAAACGGAAACGTTATATCATTCAAATGCTGAACGACAAATCGTGCAAATGGAACAGTTAGATCGTACCTTAAACCTTTTTCCGAAATCATTCCTGTGATTTCGCTAAGTTTTGTTTCTTGTATTTTCTCCTTTGAAATTTTCTCCAAATAATCTCCGGAATTCAAAATCTTAAACAGCAGCTTATCCCCTTCCTCGCCGTATTTCCCCAGCAGGGTCGAAAGATATTCCATGGCGGGGGTTTCAATGGGTTGGTAACCATACAGCTGAAAAACAGA
>Ga0105097_10000076_pt1 | contig 36174 bp, 35 predicted proteins | sample PPLLak12cMay2015_FD_87035 | JGI IMG/M metagenome (GOLD analysis project Ga0105097, IMG submission 87035) | Freshwater sediment microbial communities from Prairie Pothole Lake near Jamestown, North Dakota, USA - PPLs Lake P7 Core (1) Depth... | ecosystem: Environmental > Aquatic > Freshwater >...
AGCGGTTCGCTCAGTTCGACGCGCACGACGTCGGAGCCGGCCTGCTGCGAGGTCGTGATCGACTGGATCATGTTCTGCGCATACGCCGCGAGCGGCGTTGCGAGTGCTAGCGCCAACACGGCGACTGTGGCGCGCCACTTGTACATGATGCGGTTCTCCAGGGTGCTTTTCATCGTGCCTTCTCCTGCAACTGCAGGGTGGTGGGGCGCTCGATCCATTCGCCAGCCGCGTCCTGCACGATCTCGCGCAGTTCGATCTGGGTCTCGGTGATCTTGGTGATGCGGCCGTAGTTCTGGCCGATGTGGTCGCCCAGCTTGACCTGATAGAGCAGGTTGTCGACGCGCAGCAGCGCAAAGGGCTGCGCCTGCTTGGCCACGCTGCCGACCATGCTCATGCTGTCCAGCGGGTAGGCCTCCAGCGGCTCCTTGCGGCGATTGAGTTCGGCGCCCAGCATCGAGTTCGGCTGCCGCGCTTCCACCTTCAGCGCGACGCTCAGCTTCTGGTTGCTGAAGGGGTCGACGGCCTGGGCGGAAGTGTAGGGCTGGGCCTCGAACTTCTTCGGCGGCGACAGCGGCGAAACGTTCGGCTTGACCTCGCGGCGCTGGCGCTCCATCCATTCCTGCAGTTCCTCGTTCTCGGCGCCGCAGCCGGCCAGCAGGGCCAGCAACAGCGAGCTGGTCAACAGTCGCATTGCGTTCGGGCGGATCGTCATTTCTTCGCCCCTGCGGCCTTGGCGGCCTTCTCGGCGGCGGCCTTTTGTTGCGCAGCCACCTCGGCAGCGTCCAGGTACCGGTAGGTTCGCGCGGTGGCTTCCATCGACAGGTTGCCGCTGGCATCCTTGGCCGATGCCGGAGCGATCGACAGGTTGTGCAACGTGACGATGCGCGACAGGTTGGACACGTCGGCGGCAAAGGCGCCCATGTCGTTGTACTTGCCGCTGACCTTGATGGCGATCGGCAACTCGGCGTAGTAGTCCTTGATCTCCACCTGCCCCGGACGGAACAGCTCGAACTGCAGGCCCCGTCCCAGCCCGGCCTGGTTGATGTCCGAGAGCAGGGCGTCCATCTCGGCCTTGCCTGGCAACTGCTTTTCGAGCTGAGTCACGTATTCCTGCACCTGCAGCTTCTGCTTGCGCAACTCGCCCAGGTTGACCGCCTGGCCGAGCTTGCTGACGTAGTCCTTCTTCAGCGCCGGCTCGCGATCGCGCTCGACCTGCAGCTCATCGGTGGCCGCGGACAGCAGGCCGAACCAGCAGGCCACGACCACGGCCAGGACCATGGCCAGCCAGGCGGCGGCCTTGGGCAGCGTGGGCCATTGGCCGGGCTCCTTGGGATTCAGACCGCGGAACTGCGAGGCAGCGTGCTCGACCAGGCTGCTGACATCGAAAGTCGATTGGGTGGCCTTGGTGTTCATGAGGGTCTCACGGAGCCTTCTTCACGGCCGCGCTGGCGGCACCGGCCGGCGCGGAAGCTGCGTCCACCGGGGCCTGCGGACGCTTGAGCGTCAGGCGCATGGAGAACTCGTTCAGCCTGCGCTGGTCGCGCGTACTTGCCGCGGCGCCGCCCCCCGGCTGAGTCGACGACGCGCTCTTGATCTCGACCAGTTCCGGCCGCTCCAGCCAGGGCGAGTTGTAGAGCGTGTTGCGCAGGAACTCTGAGACACGCTCGTTGGTCTGCGCCATGCCGCTGACCAGCACCACCTGCCCGTTCTGCTTGATGCTGGTGAGGTACACGCCTTCGGGCGTCTGCTTGACCAGTTCGTCGAGCAGGTACACCGGGATGTTGCGGTCGGTCTGCAGGCCTTCGACGGCCTTCTGCCGAGCCTTCAGCGCCTCGATCTCGGCACGCAAGGTGGCGATGTCCTTGATCTGCAACTCCAGGCGGCCGATCTCGGCCTTCAGGAAATCATTTCGCGCCTGCTGCGCCGAGGTCATCTGCATCAGCGTCAGGTACCAGGCACCCGCGATGGCCAGGCCGAGCACTGCGCAGACGCCCAGCGTGGCAAAGAATGCGCGTTTGCGCTGCCGCCGCTTTTCTTCGCGGTGCGGCAGTAGGTTGATCAGGATCACTGCACGAATCTCCGCATGGCCAGGCCACAGGCCGTCAGATAGGACGGCGCTTCGCGCCGCAGGCTGGACTCACGGACCGCCGAGCCGAGCTTCATGCGGTCGAAGGGGTTCACCACCTGCGAGGCAAAGCCGGTCAGTTCGGTGACACGGTCCTTCAGCCCTGGCAGCGTGGCGGTGCCGCCAGCCAGCATCACGTAGTGCACCTTGTGGTGCGGCGTGCTGGTGAAGAAATACTGCAGAGCGCGGCCGATTTCCTGGGACAGGCTGTCGACGAAGGGCGCCAGGATCACCGACTCGTAGTCGTCGGGCAGGTCGGAGGCCAGCTTCTTGGCCTCGGCCTCTTCAAAGGAGAAGCCGTATTGGCGGCTGATCAACTGTGTCAGCTGCGAACCGCCGAAGGCCTGGTCGCGGTCGTAGAGCATTTCGTCGTCGCGCAGCACCTTCAGGCTGGTGGTGTCTGCGCCGATCTCGAACAGCGCCACCAGCGCATCCCGGCCCTCGTTGGGCAGCGCAGCGACGACGCGGCTCATCGCCAGGCGCGAGGCATGCGATTCGATGTCCAGCACCGCCGGCTTCAGGCCGGCGGCCTCGGCCAGGCCCTGGCGGTCCTGAACACGGTCCTTGCGCGACGCGGCAATCAGCACCTCGACATCGCCCACCGACGTGGTGCTCGGTCCAATGACGCAGAAATCGAGGCTCACTTCGTCGAGCGAGAACGGGATGTACTGGTTGGCCTCGGACTCGACCTGCACTTCCATTTCCTCTTCGCGCAGTCCGGCCGGCAGCATGATCTTCTTGGTGATCACGGCCGACTGCGGCATGGCCATCACGACCTGCTTGGTCTTGGTGCCGCTCTTGGTGACGACGCGGCGCACCGCGTCAGCCACTTCGTCGAACTTCTCGATCTGTCCGTCGGTGATCCAGCCCTTTTCGAAAGGCTCCGAGGCGAAGCGCTCGAGCACCAGCTCGCCGCCCGCGGTTTGGCCCAGTTCGACCAGCTTGACGCTGGACGAGCTGATGTCCAACCCGATCATTGCGGGGTGCTTTTGCCCCAGTAGCTGGCTCAGAAAGCTCACGTCACCTGACTCCCAACGCACACCCCGCAGGGCGCGTAGAACTTAATAAGTTACTTGAATCCTAGCAGCAAAGCCCTTGTAAACCAACGCAAAACAGTCCCTGAAGTCTGCCCCTCGTTGCGATTCACCGACGCCCGGAACAGCGCCTGAAACATCTCGCAATTGCGCTTTCCGCAGGACACCGCAGCGGCCGGTCCGCACCCTTACAGAGGCTGGACGCAAGCCTGGCCCGAAACACGACGCGGTGGCGCAGGCACTTTCTATAATCGCGGCCAACCTGGCTGGGACGCTTGTCGGCCCGCCGGGCCTCCGCAACGCCGAATCCCGCCACGCGCAGCGCGAAAGTTCCCCATTGAGCGCCCAAGGCCCCGCACGCGAAGACTCCCCCTCCATTGCCCACCCCCGCAAAGGCGCGTCAAGCGGCGGCTGGGTTCGTGGGCTGGGTCGCGTCATCGTGTGGGCTTTAGGTCTGGCGGCGGCCAGTGTGCTGAGCGTGTTGATCCTTGTCGGCATCGCCGTGGCCGTGGCCTATCCGAACGTGCCCGAGATCAGCGGCTTGATGGACTACCGTCCCAAACTGCCGATGCGAATCTACGCTGCTGATGGCGTGCTGCTTGGCGAATTTGGTGAAGAAAGGCGCAACTTCACGCCGATTGCGCAGATACCCAAGGTGCTGAAGGACGCGGTGCTGGCGGCCGAGGATGCGCGCTTCTACGAACACGGCGGCGTGGACTACAAAGGCATCGCCCGTGCGGCGCTGGCCAACCTGCGCGAACTACGCAGCCAGGGCGGCTCGACCATCACGATGCAGGTGGCGAAGAACTTCTACCTGCCCACCGAGAAGACCTACACGCGCAAGATCTACGAGTTGCTGCTGACGCTGAAGATCGAGAAGCTGCTGACCAAGGAGCAGATCCTCGAGCTGTACATGAACCAGATCTTCCTGGGGCAGCGAGCCTACGGCTTTGCCGCGGCCAGCGAAATCTATTTCGGCAAGCCGGTGAACGACCTGAACGTGGCCGAGGCCGCGATGCTGGCCGGGCTGCCGGTGGCCCCGTCGGCCTACAACCCGATCGTCAACCCGAAGCGGGCCAGGGTACGCCAGCAGTTCATCCTCGGCCGCATGCTCGAGGAAAGTTTCATCACCCAGGAACAGTACGACACGGCGCGCAAGCAGACACTGCGCTACAAGGTGCAAAGCGAAGTGCCGGTGCATGCCGAATACGCCGTCGAAGCGGCGCGCCAGCTGGTGTTTGCGCACTATGGCGCCGAGTCCTATTCGCGCGGCCTGGACGTGTACCTGACGATCCGCACGAAGGACCAGGAAGTGGCCTACCGCGCACTGCGCCGCGGGCTGCTCAACTTCGAGCAGCGCCAGTTCTACCGCGGGCCCGAGGCCTATGTCGACCTGCCCGGTGCACCCGACCAGGTGGACACGCGCATCGCCGAAGCCCTGGCCGAGCATCCCGACAACGATGAACTGCGTGCCGCGGTGGTGCTCGAGGCGTCGCCACGCAAGGTGGTGGCGGTGCTGCAGACCGGCGAGACCATCACCGTCACTGGCGAAGGACTCAAGCCGGTCACCTCGGGTCTGGCGGACAAGGCCGAACCCAAGATCCAGATCCGCCGCGGCGCGGTGGTGCGGGCGCTGCGCAACGCCAAGGGCGATTGGTCGCTGACTCAAGTGCCCGAGGTCGAAGGCGCCTTCGTGGCCATCGACCCGGCCAGCGGCGCGATCCGCGCGATGGTGGGCGGCTTCGACTACGGCAAGTCCAAGTTCAACCATGTCACACAGGCCTGGCGCCAGCCTGGCTCCAGCTTCAAGCCCTTCATCTACTCGGCGGCGCTGGAAAAGGGCTTCACCCCCACCACCGTCGTCAACGACGCGCCGCTGTTCTTCGATGCCGGCGCCACGGGTAGCCAACCGTGGGAGCCGAAGAACTACGACGGCAAGTTCGAAGGGCCGCTGCCGCTGCGCAGCGCGCTGGCGAAGTCGAAGAACATGGTGTCAATCCGCGTTCTGCAGTCGGTCGGCCCGGGCTTTGCGCAGCAATGGATCACCCGCTTTGGCTTCGAGGCCGACAAGCACCCGGCCTACCTGACCATGGCGCTGGGCGCCGGTTCGGTGACGCCGATGCAGATGGCCAGTGCCTATGGCGTCTTTGCCAATGGCGGCTTCCTGACCACGCCCATGCTGATTGCCAAGGTCACCGACAGCAAGGGCGTGCTGCTGTCGCAGAGCACGGCGCCACCGCTGGACGACACGGTGCGAGCCATCGATGCGCGCAACGCCTTCGTGATGAACTCGCTGCTGCAGGAGGTGACGCGCTCGGGCACGGCGGCCTCGGCCAAGCGTGCGCTGGGCCGCGGCGACATCTTCGGCAAGACCGGTACCACCAACGATTCGATGGACGCCTGGTTCGCCGGCTTCCACCCCAGCCTGGTGGCGGTGGTGTGGATCGGCTACGACACGCCGCGCAAACTCGGCGACCGCGAAACCGGCGGCGGGCTGGCGCTGCCGGTGTGGATCGAATACATGGCGCATGCGCTGAAGGGCGTGCCGGTGCGGGACCTGACGCCGCCCGAGGGCGTGATCCAGGCTGATGGCGACTGGGCCTTCGAGGAGTTCGGCCAGGGCCAGGGCGTGCGCAGCCTGGGCCTGGAGGATGTGCTGCCGCCGCCGCCCACCAGCGAAGAGCGCAGCAGCATCCTCGATCTGTTCAGGCGATAGACCGACCCTTGCAGGCGCGAAGCAGTCCGCAGGGACTGGGTCTTGCCACTGCTCGGCCCCCACATGGGCGACACCAGCGGCCCGGCAAAACCGGCTCCGCGGTGTCCGCTTGATGCGGCACGGGTCGCCGATCAGTCCGGCGTGAAGCGCAGCTCGACGCCGCCTTGCGCGCTGGCGTGGCGCGACAGCGCCTCGAAGAACTCGCTGCCGTCGCGGGTGTCTAGCCAGCGGCCCAGCACATGGCGGTAGTGGTAGCCGCCGGCGCGTGCGGCCAGCCAGATCTCCTGCAGCGGCGGCTGCAGGTTGACGACGATGCGGCTGCCGTCGGGGAACACCAGTTCGAGCAACCCGCCGGTGCGCTGCGTGTCGATGTCGATCACGTCCTCCTGCAGCCACCGATCGGCGGCCGCCTCGATGACGGCCAGCGCCTGGCCGCCGATGCGCTGGTAGTCGGCGTCGCTCAAGGGTGTGGCAGCGGGGCAGGGGGTCATGGTCGATAGAATCCGAGGCATGCGCGAACGGGGAGCTTGCAGTTTAGCGGCGCCGTATGGCAGGGTGCACTGGCATCGCCATGCCGCGCTGTGGCTGTTGCTGTGCCTGGCCAGCGGCTGCGGCCAGAAGGGCCCGCTCACCCTTCCCGCAGGCACCGCCAAGGCCGCCTCGGCACCGGCCTCGCGATGAGCCTGCCTGGCGCCCCCTACTTGGCGCGGCAGGGCGTCGAATTGCGCCTCGACGGGTGCTCGCTCGACGCCCTGGCGCGCGAGTTCGGCACACCGCTGTACGTGTATTCGCAGCGCGCGATGCTCGACGCCGCGGCCGCCTACCAGCGCGCGCTGGTCGGTCGGGCGCATCTGCTGTGTTATGCGATGAAGGCCAACCCCAGCCTGGCCGTGCTGCAGACCTTCCTGCGCGCCGGATGCGGCTTCGACATCGTCTCGGCTGGCGAACTGGAGCGCGTGCTGGCGGCTGGTGGTGAGGCCTCGAAGGTGGTGTTCTCGGGCGTCGGCAAGACCCGCGCCGAGATGCGCCGCGCGCTGCAGGCCGGTGTGCGCTGCTTCAACGTGGAAAGCCAGGGCGAGCTGGAACTGCTGTCGCAGCAGGCGGTGGCCGCGGGCCGCACGGCGCGGGTGAGCCTGCGCGTCAACCCCGACGTGGACGCCGGCACCCACCCCTACATCTCCACCGGCCTGAAGGACAACAAGTTCGGCATCGCCCACGACCAGGCGGTGGCCAGCTACCGCCGCGCCGCCAGCCTGCCCGCTCTGCAGGTGGTGGGCATCGATTGCCACATCGGCTCGCAGATCACGCAGGTCGAGCCCTATCTCGACGCGCTCGACCGCCTGCTCGACCTGGTGGAGGCGGTGGAAGCCGCGGGCATCCCCATCCACCACATCGACGTCGGCGGCGGCCTGGGCATCCAGTACGCCGAAGAAGCGCCGCCCCAGGCCGACGAACTGGTGACGCGGCTGCTGCAGCGTATCGACGCACGCGGCCACGGTCACCGCGAGCTGCTGATGGAGCCGGGCCGCTCGCTGGTGGGCAACGCCGGCGTGCTGCTGACCGAGGTGCTGTACCTGAAGCCCGGCGCGGCGAAGAACTTCTGCATCGTCGATGCCGCGATGAACGACCTGGTGCGCCCGGCCATGTACCAGGCCTGGATGGCCATCGAGCCGTGTCGGCGGCGCGACGGCGCCGCGCCGGCCTGGGACGTGGTCGGCCCGGTGTGCGAATCCGGCGACTGGCTGGGCCGCGGCCGCGAGCTGGCGGTGCAGCCGGGCGACATGCTGGCGGTACTGTCGGCCGGCGCCTATGCCATGGCCATGGCCAGCAACTACAACAGCCGTGCACGCGCCGCCGAGGTCATGCTGGTCGATGGCCGGCCAGTGATGATCCGCGAGCGCGAGCGCCTGGAAGACCTGCTGGCACGCGATCGGCTGCTGCCCTAGAGCCGGCCTTCTTCGACGGCGTGGCAGGCCACGCGCACCGCCTGGGTTTCGATCATCACCGGTCGTTCGGCCGAGCAGCGCGCGTTGGCGTGCGGGCAGCGCGGGTGGAAGGCGCAGCCGGCCGGCGGGTTCAGCGGGTTCGGCACCTCGCCCTGCACCGGGGTGCGCGAACTGCCGCTCATGTGGATGTCCGGGATGGCATCGAGCAGCATGCGCGTGTACGGATGCCGCGGCCGCGCGAAGAGTTCGGCCTTGTCGGCCAGCTCGACCAGCCGGCCCAGGTACATGACGCCGACCTGGTCGCTGACATGGCGCACCACCGCCAGGTTGTGCGAGATGAACAGGTAGGTCAGGCCCTGCTGGCGCTGCAGGTCCTTCATGATGTTGAGCACCTGAGCCTGCACCGACACATCCAGCGCCGAGGTCGGTTCGTCGCAGACCAGGAACTCGGGCTGTGTCGCCAGCGCGCGTGCGATCGAGATGCGCTGGCGCTGCCCACCGGAGAACTGGTGCGGGAATTTCTCCACGTCCGCCGCGGCCAGGCCCACCGAGTGCAGCAGTTCGCCGACCTTGGCGCGCAGGCCGGCGTCGTCGCTGAACAGGCCGTGCTCGCGCAGCGGCTCGCCGACGATGTCCAGCACCTTCCAGCGCGGGTTGAGGCTGGCATACGGGTCCTGGAAGATCATCTGCATGCGCCGGCGCAACCCGCGCAGGTTGGCCGCAGACGACTTGAGCACCCCGGTGTCCTGGCTATCGAAGAAGACCGTGCCGCGCGTCGGCTCGTACAGGCCGACCAGCAGCCGTGCCACCGTGCTCTTGCCACAGCCGGACTCGCCGACCAGCGCCAGCGTCTTGCCCTTGTGGATGCTGAAGCTGACGCCATCGACCGCATGCACGAACTGCCGCGGTTTGCGCTCGATGACGCGGTTGAGCCAGGGGGCCGACACGTCGAAGGTCTTCGCGAGATCGTCGACCTTGACCAACGGATTCATGTCTGCCCCTCGCCCGCGGAATACCGCGGTCGGTTCCCCAAGGGGACAGCCGCTTGTTTGGGGCGGCACGGCGCGGCACGGCTCATTCCGCCATCTCCTGCGCAAGCAGCCAGCAGGCGGCGTGGGTACGGCCGGCGTCGCTCAGCTCTGGCCGGTCGCGCCGGCAGCGATCCATCACCTTGGGGCAGCGCGGGTTGAAGGCGCAGCCCTGGGGGATGGCATTCAGCCGCGGCATCGCGCCGTCGATCTGCAGCAGCCGCTCGCGCGTGTCGTCCATCGCCGGGATCGAGCCCATCAGCCCGGTGGTGTAGGGGTGCGACGAATGGTGGATGACCTCGTGCACCGGGCCGATCTCGCAGATGCGCCCCGCATACATGACGGCCACGCGGTCGCAGGTCTCGGCAATCACGCCCATGTCGTGCGTGACCAGCATCACCGCCGCGCCATGCTCCTTGCACAGCCGCTTGAGCAGCGAAATGATCTGCGCCTGGATCGACACGTCCAGCGCGGTGGTCGGCTCGTCGGCGACGATCAGTTCGGGCTCGGCCGCCAGGGCCAGCGAGATCACCACGCGCTGGCGCATGCCGCCAGAGAACTGGTGCGGGTACTGCTCCAGCCGCTCTTCCGCCGCCGGGATGCCGGTTTCCTGCAGCAGCCGGATGGCGCGCGCTCGCGCTTCTTCGGCGCTGACGGGCAGGTGCGTGAGGATGGTTTCGGTGAGCTGCCGGCCGATGGTGTACAGCGGGTTCAGCGAGGTCAGCGGGTCCTGGAAGATGGCGCCGATGCGCCGCCCGCGGATGGCGCGCATCTGCTCATACGCCAGGTTGTCGATGCGCTGGCCGGCCAGCCGGATTTCGCCGCCGGCGATGCGGCCCGGCGGCTCGAGCAGGCCGATGATGGCCGCGCCGGTGAGTGACTTGCCGGCGCCGGACTCGCCGACCACGCCGAGCACCTCGCCGGGCGCGATGTCGAAGGAGATGTCGTCCAGCGCGAGCAGCGTGCCGCGGCGCGTCGGGAACTCGACGCGCAGGTTCTTGACTTCCAGCAGCGGGGCCGACATCAGCGCAGCCTCGGGTTCAAGGCGTCACGCAGCCAGTCGCCCAGCAGGTTCACGCTCAGCGCGATCAGGATCAGCATCGCGCCTGGGAAGATGGTGATCCACCATTCGCCGCTGAACAGGAAGTCGTTGCCGATGCGGATCAGCGTGCCCAGCGAGGGCGAGGTCGGCGGCACGCCCACGCCCAGGAAGGACAGCGTCGCCTCGGTCAGGATGGCCGCGGCGACGTGGATCGTCGCCAGCACCAGCACCGGGCCCATGACGTTGGGCAGCACGTGCTTGAACATGATGCGCGACGGCTTGACACCGATGACGCGGGCCGCCTGCACATACTCGCGATTGCGCTCCACCAAGGTCGAGCCGCGCACCGTGCGCGCGTACTGCACCCAGCCGGTCAACGAGATGGCGACGATTAGCACGCCGAAGGCCAGCGTGTCGTGGGCGTTGGGGAAGATGGCCCGGCCGATGCCATCGATCAGCAGCGCCACCAGCAGCGACGGGAAGGACAGCATCACGTCGCACACGCGCATGATCAGCGCATCGACCTTGCCGCCGGCAAAGCCCGACAACAGGCCCAGGCCCACGCCAACGACCATCGACACCAGCACCGAGGCCACGCCAACGAACAGGGAGATGCGCGCGCCGTACATGATGGCCGACAGGATGTCGCGCCCCTGGTCGTCGGTGCCGAGCAGATAGGTGCGCGAACCGCCCTCGATCCACGCTGGCGGCAGCCGCGAATCACTCAGGTTGACCGCAGCCAGGTCGAAGGGGTTGTGCGGCGCCACCCAGTTGGCGAAGATCGCGCAGAACACGCAGACGGCGGCAATCACCGCCGCGGTGATGGCCATCGGCGAGCTCTTGAAGCTGTGCCAGACGTCGCCGTCGAAGAAGCGCGCCAGCGCGCCGGGAGCCTTGATTGCGGTCGTGTTCATTCAATGGCCACCGGCAGGTTTCTCGATGCGCAAGCGCGGGTCGACCGCAAAGTACAGCAGGTCGACGATCAGATTCACGACCACGAAGATCAACGCCACCAGGCACAGGTAGGCCGCCATCACCGGCACGTCGGCGAACTGCACCGCCTGGATGAACAGCAGCCCCATGCCCGGCCACTGGAACACCGTCTCGGTGATGATGGCAAAGGCGATCAGCGCGCCCAATTGCAGACCAGTGATGGTGATCACCGGCACCAGCGTGTTCTTCAGCGCATGGCCAAAGTACACCGACCGGTTGGGCAGGCCGCGGGCGCGGGCGAACTTGATGTAGTCGGTGCGCAGCACCTCCAGCATCTCGGCCCGCACCAGGCGCAGGATCAGCGCCAGCTGGAATACAGACAATGTGATGGCTGGCAGGATCAGGTGCTTCCAGCCGTCGACGGTGAGAAAACCGGTGGTCCAGCCGCCCAGCGACACGGTGTCGCCCCGGCCGAAGCTGGGTAGCAGTTTCAGCGTCACCGCGAACAGCAGGATCAGCAGGATGCCGATCAGGAAGGTCGGCAGCGACACGCCGAGCAGCGACACCGTCATCGCCACCTGCGAGGCGAAAGTGCCGCGCTTGAGCGCCGCAAACACGCCCAACGGAATGCCCACCGCCAGTGCAATCACCGCCGCGGCAATCGACAGCTCCAGGGTGGCCGGCAGCCGCTCGGCAATCAGCGCCGAGACCTTGCGGCCCTGGCGCAGGCTCAGGCCGAAGTCGCCTTGCAGGGCATTGCCAACGAAGCGCGCAAACTGCACCGGAAAGGGCTTGTCCAGCCCCAGTTCGGCACGCAGGGCCACGCGCTGCTCCGGCGTGGCATCCTGGCCCAGCATGCTGGCCACCGGGTCGCCCACGTACTGGAACAGCATGAAGGCGATGAAGGCCACCGACAGCATCACCACGAGGGCCTGGGCAAGACGGCGCAGGATGAAGGCGAGCATGCGGTGGGCAAAGGCGAATGAACGAGAGTCTGAAGCGAGGCGTCGTGCAGTGCTGGCGGCACGCTCGAAGTCCACCGACGCCAGGGTGAGCGATCATCCGCAAATCACGTGCCCGACGCCAAGAGGGAAAACCTAGGCCGCGCGGCCCGGCGGCCAAGCCCGTCGCCGCGCCGGCACCCTATTGGATGCTGATTTCTCCATACCAGGCTTCGGCCCGGGACTGGGTGTTGTCGCTGTCGGTCATCACGGCCAGGCCGATCAGCGCTCCCGGGTCCTCGCCGAAGGCACGGCGGTAGTCGGCGCGAACGTCACGCTGGTAGCTGCGCCACTGCCCCAGCTGGGTCGGCCCCGACTCGAGCACGATCTTGCGGATGCGGTCGCTGCGCTTGTTGAGCACCACGGACCCGACTTCGGCCTGGCTGTCCCAGACGTACATCAGCGTCGCGAAGGGCGGGGACTCGCCGCTCAGGCTTTGCGCCAGGTCGAACATCATGCGCGTGCGTGCGCTCAGGCGGGCCGGGTCGCCGTCGAAGGCCAGCAGCACGCGCACCACGGCGTCCTCGGTCTCGCTGTGGCGCACATCGGCGTCGGGCAGCACCGACGCCACCTTCCACGAGAAGCTGAGCTGGCCCAGCCGCTCGGGCTCGATGCGCAGGGCACGCCGGTACATGCTGGCCGAGCGTTCGGACCGCGCATGCAGCACCCAGCGGCCGTCGGCGAGGCCGGCCGAATGGCCGTCGGTGTCTTGCCCGGCAGCACGAACGGCATCCAGCCGTCGGTCCATTGGGCCGATGGCGTTGCAGCGGCGGGCACGGGTGCAGGCGCGTGCTGGCAACCCACCAGGGACAGTGCGCCTGCCGCCAGCGACAGGCCAACGAACGCTCGATTTGACAACCGCACGGATCCCTCCACGGACACATCAAGGGCATGGGTCAGGCACCCATAAAAAAGGCCGCCCGAAGGCGGCCTTTGCCGATGCGTGACTGCCTTGCGGCAGCTGCGCGATCAGAAGCTGTGACGCACGCCGACCTGGAAGCCGTTCGAATTCCAGCTTGTCCCCACCGGCGGAATATTTGCTTGATTCGACACGCTGAATCGTGCACCCCCATCGTTGCTGATGGACGACCACGTACCGTAGAGCGCCGTGCGCTTCGACAGGTTGTAGTCGGCGCCGATCGCCCACTGCGTGCCGTCGACATTGTCCAGCAGATCGTTGCCATTGGTGCCGCCGTAGCTGGCCTTGAAGTTCCACTGGCCCCACGGCGCGGACACGCCGACAAACCAGTTGTCACGCCCGGCCTTGTTGCCATTGCCTTCGGCTTCGATCATGCTGAAGAAACCCGACAGCTTCATGAAACCGAAGTTCCACGAACCACCGACGTTCCAGTTGGTCAGGTCGACGCGGCAATTGATGTCCAGGCAGTCGGTCAAGCCGTAGGCACCGGCGATGTCGAACGGCCCTGCGGCGTAACCGATACGGCCGCCCCAGTACTTGTTGCCGTTGGAGTTTTCGCCGGCGGCCATCTGCAGTTGACCATACAGGCCGGGGCCGAACGCGCCGGCCGGCAGGATGTACTGCACCATGTTGTTGGCGCGTACCAGCGTACCGTAGGTGGTGCCGGCCAACGCAGTCGACAGATCCTGACCCAGGGCCAGGTTCGTCGCAGCGCCGACACCATTGGTGCCGAACGGATCGAATACCGTCCAGCTCCAGAAGGTGGCGGTGTAGTCGCGGCCCAGGCGCAACTCGCCCCACTGGTTCGACAGGCTGACGGTCGAACGACGGTTGAAGATCAACTCGTTGCCCGTGCTGCCAACGCCATTGCCCCACAGCCCGGCATTACGGCCGGTGTCGGCCGCAAGGCCCATTTCAAGCCAGAAACCGGCCTTCAGGCCGCCACCCAGATCTTCCACGCCGCGAAAACCGAGGCGGCTGCTGGACATGCCGTCGGTGCCCATCGAGTAGGTCCGTTCGTTGTTGTCAACGGACATGAGGTTCAGGTCGACCACGCCGAACATGGTGACCGACGACTGCGCCGAAGCCGCGCCGGCGAACGCGCCGAGGACAGCAAGAGCGAGAACAGATTTTTTCATTGCAACTTTCTCCTAGGTTAATGACGAAGACCTGATCGATTCGCGGTTTGCGGGGTGACCAGACCTAACCCCTCATCGGAAGTTAATGCATTGCACCAGACCGCCGCCCGGCTGGCAAAGGTTTGCGTCCCAAAGGCCATTGTTTTGTTGTCTGGGCACAACGAGACCGCTTCAGCCGAAGGTTGCGCCCGGCTTTGGGCAAACCGGCAAGAAACATGCCGCAAATTGACGCAAGGCGACGCCCCTCCCCCCGAGCCGACGCAGATAATGTCTTCGAAATGCAAGTCTGTATGGGGTGAGGTGACAGATGTCACGTGTGGATCAAGTCCTTTCCTGCGCCGACAACGCGCTGCGCACGCTGTCCGGAGCCTATGTCGCGTCGCGCGGTCGCCCCGCGTCGCCTGAAGGCGAGGCCGCGGAACTCGCGCCCGAGCAGCGCCGGCTTTCCGCCGCGCTGATGCGCGTCAACCATGTCGGCGAGGTATGCGCCCAGGCGCTGTACAACGCCCAGTCGCTGACCACGGACGATGCTGCTCTGCAGCGCCAGTTCGAGGGGGCGGCACGCGAGGAATCCGACCACCTGGCCTGGACGCGAGGCCGGCTGCAGGAGCTGGGCGACCGCACCAGCCTGCTCAACCCGCTCTGGTATGCAGGCGCCTTCGGCATCGGGCTGCTTGCGGGCAGGCTGGGCCCGGGCATCAGTCTGGGCTTCGTGGCCGAGACCGAACGGCAGGTGGAAGAACACCTGCACAGCCATTTGCAGCGACTGCCCGCCACCGACCACGCCTCCCGAGCCATCGTGCAGCGCATGATGGAAGACGAAGCCCGTCACGCGTCCGATGCGCGCGCCGCCGGCGCCTTGGAACTGCCGGCCCCGGTGAAGCTGGCCATGCGCCTGGCTGCCAAGGTGATGACCCGAACCGCCCACCATGTCTGAACCAACGCGCGTTGCCGAACGCCCTACCGCCCTCAAGCCGCGCTTCGCGCGACGGCGCGGCCTGGGTGCCTTGCTGATCCTGGCACTGGGCCTGGCTGCGGGCTGCACGGGCCTGCCGACTTCGTCGCCCTTCAAGGGGGCCGAACTGTCAAGCACGCCCTTGCTCGGCAAGTTCGTCTGGCGCGACCTGGTGACCGAAAACCCCGACGCCGTGAAGCCCTTCTATGCCGCGCTGTTCGGCTGGGAGTTCGAGGAAGGCCGCGCACGGGGCGCACCGTACACGCTGGTCAAGTCCGGCGGGCAGTACATCGCCGGCATCAGCAAGACACGCCGTCCTCAACCCGACCAGCCGGTGTCGCAATGGCTGAGCTTCATGTCGGTGGCCGACGTCGACCGCGCCGCCGAGCAGACCCGGGCGGCCGGAGGCAGCGTGGTGGCCGGGCCGCTGGACCTGCCGAACATCGGCCGCGGCGCCGTGGTGCTGGACCCGGACGGCGCGCCGCTCGGCCTGCTGCGCAGCAGCCTCGGCGACCCTGCCGACAGCGCCACGCCGGCGTTGAACCGTTTCCTCTGGACGGAGCACCTGTCTCGTGATCCGCAGGCCAGCGCCGACTTCTATGCGGCGCTGGTCGGTTTCGAGGTGCGTAAGACCGACTTCGCCGGCATGCCTTACTGGGTGCTGGTGAAAGGCCGCGAACGGGCCGGCCTGCTGCGCAACCCGATTGCCGTCGACCGCCCGATCTGGCTGGCCTATGTCAGGGTGGCCGACCCGGCAGCCATGGCCGCACGTGCGGCCCAGTTGGGTGGGCGCGTGCTGCTGGCCCCGCGCAGCGACCTGCGCAACGGCACGCTGGCGCTGATCGCCGATCCGACCGGCGCCGTGCTGGCGCTGCAGAAGTGGCCCCTTTAAGTCTTGGAGGCATTGGTATGAACGCTTCACCTTGGCGCCGCGCGGCTGCGGCCGTGCTGCTTTGTGCCGGCGCAATGCTGAGCAGTTGTGACGAAGGCAGCAGTTCCGGCGTGGGCTTCAGCGTCGGCCTGCCCACCAACTACGGCAGCATGGAACTGGGCATGGCCACCACCAACTGGGCTGGCGGGCCGTTCTGGAACTGATGGCGCGGCCGGCGCGAGTCCACCGCGTTCAGGGCCCGCCGCCGCCGCCACCACCCGCCAGGCAGGGCGGCGTCAACGCGGTGGAACCGGGCCCGGAGGTTCGCCCGTCTGGGCCGAAGGGGACCTGGAACCACAGGCACTGCGTGTTCTGGAAGTGGTAGGACCACACCTCCGTGCCCTGGCGACCGATACGCGACTGGTCGTCGGGCCGGCCCAGCGTCATCAGCACCTGCTCGGCGCTCATGCCCGGCACGATGTTGCGGAAGTTCGTCTCGTTCAGCACCTGTACCCACTGGACCAACCGGCCCGACGCGTCGACATCGAGCATGTAGGTGCGCGGACCGCTGCCGCGGAATTCAAGGCGCTTGCCGCCGCCGGGCAACGCGTAGGTGGCCGCGGGCGTGCCCATCTGCGCGCGGATGTCCTCGGCCGACGCGCCCGGCTTCAGGCCCTCCGGGCTTGAGGCGCAACCGGCCAGCACGATGGCGGCCACAAGACAGATTGTGCTGACGAGCTTCACTCAGGCCTCCTCGATTCAGGCCTCGACGATGTCGAAGCCGGTGGTCATCTGCGCGGTCTTCGCGAGCATTGCGCTGGCCGAGCAGTACTTCTCGTGCGACAACTGGATGGCTCGTGACACGGCCGCTTCGCTCAAACCCTTGCCGCTGACCGTGAAGTGCATGTGAATGCGGGTGAAGACCTTCGGTTCCGTCTCCGCGCGGTCGGCGTCGATCTTCACGACGCAGCCATTGACCTGCTGACGGCCGCGCTTGAGGATCAGCACCACGTCATAGGCAGTGCAGCCGCCAGTGCCGGCCAGCACGGTTTCCATCGGCCGCGGTGCCAGATTGCGACCGCCGCCTTCGACCGCGCCGTCCATGGAGAGCAGATGGCCGCTGCCGGTTTCGGCCACGAAGGCCATGCCGGCGTCGCCTTGCCAGCGCACGGTGCATTCCATGGTGATGTCTCTTCCTGGTTGAGCCGGCGGGATGCGCCAAATCGGCGCGCGGCCCCGCTTCGATGGGCTGAAATTGTGCATGAGCGCACGCAGGTCTGGAGGCGCCTCTCTACTTCAACCCGGATGCGACAGGGCCATGTTGCGACGCAGCATCACGGCTGCTAGACTGCACTTCATTGGGAAGAGGTTCCCTGCAGCTTGTCTCCTCCACCTTCCGAAAGGGTGGATTCAGCCCAAGGCAGCAATGCCTTGGGCTCTTTTCTTTGCCCAAGGCCCGCAGAGGATGGGGCCGTATCATTCGCCTCCCCTGGAACCCGGCGCCCGGGCTGCGCGGCTCGACGACGCCGTTCCCTGCATGCCCCGAGGCCGCCTTCGCCAACGAAGCACGCCTTGAAAACAGCCCCCACGATGCCCGCGACCGCGGCTCCCTTGCCAGCCAAGCCGGCCCGCGAGCGCCAACATCGCCGCCCCGACCTGTCGGGGTACCTGCAGAAGATCCTGAACGCGCGGGTCTATGACGTGGCCACCGAGACCGCGCTCGACCCGGCGCGCAGCCTGTCGCGCCGGCTGGGCAACCATGTGCTGCTCAAGCGCGAGGACCAGCAGTCGGTGTTCAGCTTCAAGCTGCGCGGCGCCTACAACAAGATGGCGCACCTGCCAGCCGAACAGCTGGCGCGCGGCGTCATCTGCGCCTCGGCCGGCAACCATGCACAGGGCGTGGCGCTGAGTGCGCGCCGCTTGAGCTGCAAGGCGGTGATCGTGATGCCGGTGACCACGCCGCGCCTGAAGGTGGACGCGGTGCATGCGCTGGGCGCCGAGGTGGTGCTGCATGGCGACAGCTACTCGGACGCCTACCTGCATGCGCTGGAACTCGAGAAGGCCCAGGGGCTGAGCTTCGTGCACCCCTTCGACGACCCGGACGTGATTGCCGGCCAGGGCACGATCGCGATGGAGATCCTGCGCCAGCACCAGGCGCCGATCGACGCGGTGTTCGTGGCCATCGGCGGTGGCGGGCTGATCTCCGGCGTGGCCGCGTACATCAAGGCGGTGCGGCCGCAGATCCAGGTGATCGGCGTGCAGACCGTCGATTCGGATGCGATGCTGCGCTCGGTGCGCGCCGGCCGGCGCGTGACGCTGGCCGACGTCGGGCTGTTCGCCGACGGCACGGCAGTCAAGCAGGTGGGCGTGGAAACCTTCCGGCTGGCGCGTGCGCTGGTCGACGACTACGTGGTCGTCGACACCGACGCGGTCTGCGCCGCCATCAAGGACGTGTTCCAGGACACGCGCAGCATCCTCGAACCTTCGGGCGCGATGGGCGTGGCAGCCATGAAGCAGTACGTCGAGACGCACAAGCTCAAGGGCAAGACCTTCGTCGCCATCACCTGCGGCGCCAACATGAACTTCGACCGGTTGCGCTTCGTGGCCGAACGCGCCGAGTTCGGCGAGCAACGCGAGGCTCTTTTCGCGGTGACCATTCCCGAGGAGCGCGGCTCGTTCAAGCGTTTCTGCGAACTCATCGGTACACCATCCCACCCGCGCCAGGTGACCGAGTTCAACTACCGCATCGCCGACAAGAAGCTTGCGCATGTGTTCGTCGGGCTGGCCATCTCGCGGCAGGACGAAGCCAAGCGCATCGCGCGCAATTTCATGCGGCACGGCTTTCCCACCGTCAACCTGAGCGACGACGAACTGGCCAAGGAGCATGTGCGCCACATGGTCGGCGGGCATTCCGAGCTGGCACGTGACGAGCGGCTGTTCCGCTTCGTCTTCCCCGAGCGGCCGGGCGCGCTGATGCGCTTCCTGTCGTCGATGCACCCGGGGTGGAACATCAGCCTGTTTCACTACCGCAACCAGGGCGCGGACTACGGCCGCATCCTTGTCGGCATCCAGGTGCCCCAGGCCGACGAGCGCGCCTTCAAGTCCTTCCTGGAAACCCTGGCCTACCCCTGCGTGGACGAGTCGGCCAACCCGGTGTACCGCTTGTTCCTGCGCTGAAGTCGAGTCGGCGCAGGCCCTACACTGGAGTGCATGGCCGCCAGTCGATCGCTCATCGCCCCCACCTCGAATCCTCTGCTCGAGCGCTCGCTTCTGGAGAAGCTGTCCCGCCGTGCCGAAGCCGCGGGCAGCCTGGGCGAGCTGGAGCCGCTGGCGGTGCGACTGGGGTTGATGCAGAACACGCTCAAGCCGCGCTTTCGCGATCCGCAGCTGGTCATTTTTGCTGCCGACCACGGCATGGCGGTAGACGGCATCGATGACACCGGCAGGCACCAGACCTTCGAGCAGGTGCAGCATGCGCTCACCGGCCAGCTGCCGCTGGCGGTGTTCGCGCGCATCCAGCAGATCGCGCTGACCGTCGTCGACTGCGGCGTGGCCGAGAACATCGCCGCGCATGAGCGGCTGCTGATGCGCAAGATCGCCCATGGCACGCGCAATGCGCGCATCACCGCAGCCATGACGCTCGACCAGGCGCATGCCGCCATGCGCGCCGGCATGGAGATTGGCGACACCCTGCGCGGCAACGTGCTCATCTGTGCCGGCATCGGCGTGGGGTCACACTTCAGCGCTGCGTTGCTGCTGTCGCGCCTGACCGATGCACCGGTGCAGGATCTGCTGATGTCTGGCCACCACATGAGTCCTGAGGCGATGGCCCACCTGATGGCCATCGCACAGGGCGCACAGGCCCGGCATCGCGAGTTGACCGAGCCGATCGAGGTGCTGGCGGCTTTCGGCGGCTTCGAGATCGCGATGATGGTCGGCGCCATGCTGGTGGGGACGAGCAAGCGCCACCTGCTGATGATCGACGGCATGGCCGCCTGTGCGGCGCTGATGCTGGCCTCGCGCATCGCCACGCCAGTCACCGACTACTGCGTCTTCTGTCGCAGTCATCGTCACCGTGGACTGGACAAGGCACTGCACCTCTTTCGCGCGTCGGCGCTGCTCGAACTGGGCATGGACAGCACCGACGGGACAGGCGCCACGTTGGCGTGGCCGCTCGTGCGCAGTGCTGCCGCGCTGCTCACCGAGGTCGCCGACGGCGCGGACCCAGGCCCATCGCACCCGACGCCCATGTCGGACGACGCGGCGCCGGTACGCGGCTAGCGCTCAGGACAGCCAGCGCCGCCGTGCGGCCAGCCGCGACAGGCCCCGGAAGTCGGCCACGCCTTCGGCGCGCGCCCCGGGCCAAAGATGGAGCAGCAGCTCGGCCGTGGCCAGCGTGTCGGCTGTCGCCTGGTGGCGTTGTGCACAGTCGATGCCGCACGCCCCCAGCCAGTCATCCAGCGAGCGCTCCCGGCGACCGGGTCGCAACACCGCCGCGATGTCGGCGATGTCCAGCCAGGGGCCGCGCAACCTGCGCCCGAGTATGCCCAGCGTGGCCCGGTCGATAAGTCGCCGATCGAACTCGACGTGGAAGCCGAGCAGCGGCGACTTGCCGATGAAGCCCTCGAAGCGGCCCAACGCCGCGGCGGGCTCGATACCACGGCCCTGGGCCGCAACCCCAATGCCATGCACCAGGATGTTCGACTTGTCCGGCGACCCGGCGTCGGCGGGCTGTTGCAGCACCGTTTCGAAACTGTCAGCCAGATCGATCCACGCGCGCCGCCCATCATGCCGCACAGCCACCGCGGCCAACGCCAGCAGCCGGTCGGTCGACGCATCGAGGCCACTGCTTTCGACGTCCAGCACCAGCCAGCGCTCGGGGTCGGTGGCGGCCGCCTTGCGGCCCAGGAACTTCGGCCACATGCTGCGGTCGCGCGCTCAGCGCATGTAATCGAGTGCGATGCGCTGCTGCAGCCGCTGCGCCGCCCGGAACGACTCCTTCAGGATGCGCCTATCGATGTCGTTCAGCGAGCGCAGATCCAGCCGGTTCGGGTTGCTGCCCCCCGGTGGCGGCCCGTCGGCGGATTGCACGCGCAGGCGCAGCATCTGCAGGAACTCAAAGGCACCGATCCAGGTCTGGCATTCGCGCGGCTCCACGCGCATGCCTTCGGCGGCGGCCTCGAAGCGGGCACGCGTGCCGGTGGCATCGATGCCCTGCGCCAAGGCATAGAGGCGCGCCGCATCGACGAAGATCATCGTGCCGTTGAGCTTGAGGTCGATCCATTCGTGCTGGCCCTCGCGCTGCGGATCGAGCGCGCCGCGCCAGTTCAGCCGGGGCGTGTTGCGCAGCGCATTCTGGGCCAGCTGCCGGGTGAAGCGCGGCATCTGCGCGGTGCGGCGCCGGACGAATTGGCGCATCGGCTCCGTGAGCGCCGCCGCGCCGGCCAGCGGGCGGAAATCGAAATAGATGTTCGCCTTGAGCAAGTCCTCCGGCGCGCCCTGGTCGATCCAGCGGGCAAAGCGCGCGATCCATTCGTCGACGCTGAGGCAGCACTCCGGCCGACCCGCCATGATGCCGCCCTGACACAGCGGGTAGCCGCAGGCGTCCAGCGTGTCGTTGACCCGCTGCCCCAGGGCCAGCCACGCGCCGCGATCGGCGTCGGGCCGGTCGCTGGCAAACACCAGGCCATTGTCCTGGTCGGTGGCGATGGTCTGTTCCGAGCGGCCTTCGGAACCGAAGGCCAGCCAGCAGGCGCGCTCGAGGTCCAGCCCGAGTTGCTGCGCCACCAGATGCACCACGCGTTCGGTGAGCAGGTCATTGAGGCGACTGACCAGTTCGGTCAGCGCGCGCGCGGACAACCCCTGCGCCATCAACGTCCGCGCCAGGCGCCGGATGTCCGGCGCGACGGCGATCAGCTCCTGAAGATCGATGGCCTCGCGCAGCTGGCTGCCGAGCCGACGCGCTGACAACCGCTGCATCGCGAACAGGTCGCGCTCGGAGACCATCGAGACCACGCGGCCGTGCTCGGTCACCGGAACATGTCGTACGCCATGGCGCGACATCAGCAGCACCGCATCCTGCACGCTCTGCGCCGCATCCAGCGTGTGCACCGGGTGCGTCATAAGACGCTCGATCGGCGTGTCCATCGGTGACTGCGCCAGCGCCACGCGCTCCAGCACATCGTGCCGCGTGAAGATCCCCTGCGCCATGCCGGCCTCGTCGAGCACCAGCACCGAACCGATGTGGCGCCGCTGCATCAGTTGCAGCACATCGATCACTGGGGTGTCTACCGCACAGGCAACCAGCGTGCGCCGGGGCAAACCGCCCAGGCTCGACTCCATGGATTGCTCGGCAAGTGCCTGCGACGCAAACGCAGACTTCTGCGCTTGGCGCGACAGCGCCAGCACATGCTGCACACGGCCGTGCAGGAAGTCGGCCAACACGGCACTGCGCTGCGCCAGCTCATGCATCGCTTCGGCCGGCACCTCCAGGCAGAAGCAGTCGTCGATGGCCGTGTAAGGCGCGCTCACCGCACGCCGCGCCAACCACGCCGCCGCCGGGAACAACTCGCCGGGCTCCAGTACAAAACGGCTGCCCGCCACATCCTCGCCCTGTGGTCCGCCAGCGACGCTGCCGCGGCGCAGGTACAACAGACGCGACACCGGCCCGTCGCCCGGCTGAAGCAATGCTTCGCCTGGCGCGTAGTATGTCTGCCGGGCCAGCAGCACGAAGGCCTCGACATCGGCTGCAGCCATCTGCGCAAAGGGCGCGAAGCGCTGCAATTCAGCGCACAGGTTCTGCACCAGACTGGCGGCGGGTGTGGGTTCGATGGCAGACATGGCAGGCAGGATGCGCCGACCCCCAGCAGACTGCGGGCGCGTCAGGTGGGCTGGCGACGGTCTATGGGGGGGGGGCGGCCAGGGCCTGCGGGCGGCGCAAGGTTTGGCCGGTTCGCCGGATCCGGTTGCGGTTCGGCCTCGCCGGAATCCGGCGTCGCAGGCACAGGCGGCATGGGCGTGGCCTGCGGCGGTTGTGGCAGCCGCGGCGGCACGGCGGCGGGCGCTCGCGGCGCCGGGCTAGCGAGTGCCGACCCAGGGAGCGTTCCGGTACTCGGCGGCGGCAGGGCCGGAAGCTCGAGGGCCACCTGCGCTGGCTGGCCTCGCGGCCCGAGCGAAGCGCCGCGCGAATGAACACCCAGCAGCACGAGTTCGCCATCCACGGGTGATCCCACCCGATAGGCCTTGGGCGGCTTGCCTTCGGTGGCGATCAGCGCCAGCCCTTCGCCCTTGGCGGCCACCGAGCGTGGCGCCACCACTCCGATCAGCCGGAAACGTGCGTCGGGCTGTGCTTGCGGAGCGGCCGACGTGGCGACAGTCGGCGGCGGCGCATCCACGCCGAACACCCGACTCAGGTCGCCGTTGAAGCCGCTGGCGGTGGACACCACGGTGGCATGCGCCGGCACGGCAATGGGCTGGGCCCACAGTCGCATCGCCCAGAAGACGATGCTGGCAGCAACCGAGGCCCAGATCACGAATGCGGCAATGCGCGAGACCATCTGGCCATTATCATGTACGGTGCCACCCTATCCTGTACGTACATGATGCTCAAGTCCTACCGCCGCGCTGCATTCGTGCGCGGTTTCACGCTGATCGAGTTGATGGTGGTGCTGGTCATCATCGGCGTGCTGGCGGCGTTGATCGTGCCGAATGTTCTTGACCGTGCCGATGATGCGCGGGTGACTGCGGCGCGCACCGACGTCAGCAACCTGGTTCAGGCGCTCAAGCTCTACAAGCTGGACAACCAGCGCTACCCCAGTGCGGACCAGGGCCTGGACGCGCTGGTGCGCAAGCCGACGGTGGGCACGATGCCGCCGAACTGGAAGCCCTACCTGGACAAGCTGCCGAACGACCCTTGGGGCCGGCCCTACCAGTACGTGAACCCGGGGGTGAAGGGCGAGATCGATGTATTCAGCTTCGGGGCCGACGGCACCGCCGGCGGCGACGGCAATAACGCCGACATTGGCTCCTGGCAGTAGCCGCCGCGACGCGGCTCCTGGGGCCGGTCTGTCTTGTGGGGCGGGTGTCGCGCGCTTGAAGCCAGCCCGCGGTTTCACGCTGATCGAGTTGATGATCGTGGTCGCGCTGATCGCGGTGGCGGCAGGTGTAGTCAGTCTGGCGCTGCGCGACCCGTCGAGCATACGACTCCAGACCGAAGCGCAGCGGCTGAGCACTCTTCTCGAATCGGCGCGAGCCGAATCGCGCGCCTCCGGACTGGCAGTGCACTGGGTTCCGGCGGTAGTCGACGGTGAGGTGCATTTCCGCTTCGTGCAGGTTTCGGGCACGAAGAGCACGGCGATGGCCCGGCCCACGCGCTGGCTTGATCCACAAGTGCGCGCCGAAGTGGTCGACGCGCAGTTCGTGCAACTGGGCCCGGAACCGCTGATCGACGCGCAGCGCATCGTGCTGCGCCTCGGCGACCAGCGTCTGGAACTGGCCACCGACGGACTGGGGCCCTTCACCGTGGTCGGTGACGAGGCCAAGCCGTGACTCATTCTGCGCGCGGCTTCACGCTGGTCGAGGTGCTGGTGGCGGTGGCGGTGATCGCCATTGCGCTGGCGGCCGGCTTGCGTGCCGCGGGCGTACTGATCGACAACTCGCAGCGCCTGTCGGACGTGATCGCGGCGCAGTGGTGCGCCGAGAACCACCTGGTCAACCTGAAGCTGACCCGGCAGTTTCCGGGCATTGGCGACACCGAATTCGCCTGCGAGCAATTGGGCCGGCGCTACAACGGCCGTGCTCAGGTGGCCAACACGCAGTATGTCGACCTGCGGTTGGTGGATGCGAGCATCAGCGACGACGCTGGCCGGCAGCTGGTGCGGCTGACCACGCTGCTGTACCGGCCCTGACACGATGGCCCGGCCGATGTCTGCGCTTCGCTCACGGTGCGACCAGGGCTTCACGCTGGTCGAAGTGTTGGTGGCGCTGATGATCATGGCCGTGCTCAGCACCCTCGCCTGGCGCGGCATCGACGGCATCGTGCGCGCCCGCGACATCAGCCAGGCGCAGGTGGAGCGCAGTCTCAGGTTGAACACGGTGATGGCTCAGTGGGACCAGGACTTGGCTGCACTGTTCGACACGCCTGCCGTCCCGCACCTGTCCTATGACGGCAGCACCTTGCGCCTGGTGCGCCGAGCCCCGCAGGGCGTGCAGCTGGTGGCGTGGTCGCACGAGGGTACGCAATGGCTGCGTTGGGCGGGTCCGGTAGTGACCCGAGTCGACGAACTGCAGGACAGCTGGATGCGCAGCCAGCAGCTGGTGGGCAACGAAAAAGGCCAGTTGGTGCTGCTCGACGGCCTGACGGATCTGCAGATCCAATTCTTTCGCGAGAACGGATGGTCCAATCCGCAGTCCAGCGGCGATGCGGCACCTGAAACGCCCGGCGGCGGCGCACGGCAAAGCGAGGCCACGCTCTACGGCGTGCGACTGGTGCTGGCATTTGGCGAGCAGCGTCTGACCCGGGATGTGGCGCTGGCGCTGCGACAGCCATGATCCGAAACCGCATCGCCCAAAAAGGCGCCGCCTTGCTGGTGGCGATGGTCGTGCTGACGCTGGTCAGCACGCTGGCCGCCGGTATGGTCTGGCAGCAGGCGCGGGCCATCGAGGTGGAAAGTGCCGAACGCACCCGCGCGCAGGCGGCTTGGATACTGACTGGCGCGCTCGACCTGGGCCGGGTGCTGCTGCGCATCGACGCGCGCAAGCCAGGGGTCGACGACCTCAACGAGGTCTGGGCGACTGAACTGGAAGAAGCCTCGCTGTCGAGCCTGCTGGCCCAGGACCGCAACAACAATGTCGAAGGTGCGCCCGAGGCCTTCCTGCGCGGCCGAATCCGCGACGCACAGGACCGCTACAACCTGCGCAACCTGGTCGACCCGGCGACCCACAAGATCGTTGAAGCCGAGCTGGCAGCCCTGACGCGGCTTTGCGAAACCGCAGCAGTAGCGCCAGAGACCGCGCAAACCCTGGCCAGCGGCCTGCAGGCGGCTCTGCAGGCCGAGAAGCCTGGCGAAGGTGAAGCCAACGCCGGGGCGGTACTCCTGCCACAGACGGTCGACCAGTTGGTCTGGCTCGGGTTGGACGCAGACACCGTCAGGCGCCTTCAACCCTACGTGGGCCTCTTGTCTGAACCGACACCGTTGAACGTCAATACTGCGTCGGCAGAGGTCATCGCTGGCGTCATCGCCGGGCTGGACCTGGGCAGCGCCAAGCGCATCGTCAATCGGCGGCCGTTCAAGGCGCTGCAGGACTTGCGCAGCGACATCCCGGGCGAAGGGGCGCTCGACGCCAAACGCCTGAGCGTGAACTCGAACCATTTCGAGATCTCGGGCCGGTTGCGCATGGATGGACGCGTGCTGGAAGAACGGATGCTGGTCAAGCGCGCCAATCGGCAAGTCTTGACTCAGGCCCGATGGCGCCAGAGCTTGCAGCCTGGGCAGGACTGAAAGCTGCAACGCATTGTTTCAGTATCGCGAACAGACGACAGAAAGCCCGGCTAAGTCTTTGATTTACATGACGCACAGGTTGATATAAACGGTTCGACACGCTAGCCTAGCCGACCCATGTCCGTTCTAGTGATCCTGATTCCGCCGCGCGCGCGCCTGGGCGCGCGTGCCGCGGACGGCGCCGAAGCAAGCGCGTCGCCGTCTGGCGAGGGCTACGGCTATGTGCTCAGCGCCGACGGACTGCAGGTCAGCAGCCATGGCCGCGCGCAGTTGTCGCTGTTGCCTCGGGCTGACACCGTGGTGGCCGTGGTGGCCGACAGCGACCTCAGCTGGCAGCGCATTACCCTGCCCAAGGCGCCCTCGGGCAAGCTGCGGGCGGCATTGGGCGGGCTGCTCGAGGAGCATCTGCTCGAGGACGACGAGTTGTTGCACCTGGCGCTGGCACCCGGCGCACAGGCGGGCGCCCCGGTGTGGGTGGCGGCAATGCACAAGGTCTGGCTGCGCGGTGAACTGGAAAGACTGGAAAAGGGCGGGCTGAGCGTCGAGCGCGTGCTGCCATGCAACTGGCCCGGGGACACGCCGCAGGGCCATTTTTTCGAGGCGACCGGCGCTTCCACCGGTGATGCCCGCATCATGCTGTGCCATGCCGACGAGAGCGGCTTGAGCCTGTTGCGGCTGGACGGCTCGCTGGCGCGGGCCCTGCTTTCGCGCATGAATGAGCAGCCGACACTTTGGACTGCGGAACCCGCCGTGGCGGCCCCTGCCGAACGCTGGCTCGGGTCCAGCGTCAAGGTGCAGACCGAAGCCGAACGTGCGCTGCAGGCCGTGCGCTCGCTGTGGAACTTGCGCCAGTTCGACCTGGCGCCGCGGCATCGTGGCACGCGTGCACTGCGCAACACGATGCGGCAACTGCTGAGTCCTGCCTGGCGGCCGGTGCGCATCGGCCTGGCCACGCTGCTGCTGCTTCAAGTGGTCGGGCTGAACGCCTGGGCCTGGCACCAGCGTCAAGGGCTGACAGCGCAGCGCATGGCCCAGGAAAAGCTGCTTCGCGACACCTTCCCGAACGTGCGCGCGGTACTCGACGCCCCGCTGCAAATGCGGCGCGAGACGGAGGTGCTGCGCACAGCAGCCGGCCGTGCCGGCGATAGCGACCTGGAAGCCTTGCTTGGCGCCGCCGCGTCTGCCTGGCCCGAAGGCCAGGGCCCGGTGCAGACCCTGCGCTTCGAACCCGGCCGGCTCACGCTGTCTGCTCCTGGGTGGAGCGAGCAGCAGTTGAGCCAGTTCCGCGATCGGTTGCGACCGGGCGGCTGGGCAGTGGAAAGCGCCGAAGGGCGCGTCTCGCTGAGTCGCGCTGCGGCGCCGGGAGCGCGCTCGTGAGCGCGGCCTCGCGCCTGGCCTTGCCAGCCCCGCTGGCGTCGCAATGGGGAGCGTTGCGCGAGCGCTGGCGCGGCCTGGGAGCCCGCGACCGCCGACTGGCCCTGCTGGCGCTGGCCGTACTCGGCGCCTTCCTGTTGTGGACCGTGGCCATCCAACCGGCTTGGCGCACGCTGCGCGACGCGCCGGTCCAGCGTGACCTGCTCGACCTGCAGCTGCAGGAGATGCGCAGTCTGGCGGCCGAAGCCCAGCAGCTGCGCAACGCCCCGGCACTCAGCGCGGAACAGTCCACTGCGGCCCTGCGCGCCGCCAGCGACCGGTTGGGCCCCAAGGCACGGCTGTCGTTGCAGGGCGACCGCGCGGTGCTGACACTCAACGGCGTGAGCAGCGCGCAGTTGCGCGAATGGCTGGCCGAGGCCAGGGCCGGCGCACGCGCCCGGCCGGTCGAGGCCCAGCTCAGTCGCGGCGCGCAGGGTTTCAATGGTAGCGTGGTGCTCAGCATCGGGGCCGGATCATGATGATCCACAGCCTTTGTCCAGGCCGGGGCAAGCCATGGCACTGACCGGGTGGCTGCGTCGCCCGGGACGCCCGGCCACGCGCTGGCCGGGCAGCGGCTATGCCGAGTCGACGCTGGCGCAGGCCGCCTGGGAGCGCACACGCAAAGCCGTCGCCCGCTGGGGCTGGGCGGGGCTGGTCTTTGGCGGCGTCTTGGCACTGGTCGCCTTCGCGCCGGCCACCTGGCTGGCCGATGCCGTGGCCACCCGCACCCAGCAGAAGCTGCTTCTATCGGACGCGCGTGGCACGGTCTGGAACGGCAGCGCCGTGCCGGTGCTCACCGGAGGACAGGACAGCCGCAGCGCAACCATGCTGCCTGGCCGCACCAGCTGGAAGATCGGGCTGCGCGGACTGGCGCTCGAACTGCGCGTGCGCCAGCCCTGCTGCATCAACGACGAACTGGTGCTGCTGCTTCGCCCCGGTCTGGGCCGTCTGTCGGTGCAGCTGATGCCGGGTACCGGGGCGCTGGGCGAGTGGCCCGCCGCCTGGCTGGCCGGCCTGGGCGCACCGTGGAACACGCTGCAACTCGGAGGCACGTTGCGCCTGTCCAGCAGTGGGTTGACCGTGGACACGGCGGCCGGGCGCTGGAACCTGGTGGGCCAGGCCGACCTGCATCTGAGCAACGTCGCCTCCCGGCTGTCCAAATTGGACCGGTTGGGCAGCTACCGCCTGCATCTCGCAGCCACCGGCACAGACCAGCCGCCGGCCTTGACTCTGAGTACGCTGGACGGTGCACTGCTGCTCAGCGGCACCGGCCAGTGGACCGGATCGCAGTTCCGCTTTCGCGGCGAAGCGCGTGCCGCGCCGGGTGCCGAAGGCGAACTGGACAATCTGCTGAACTTCTTTGGACGGCGCCAGGGCGCGCTGTCCATCATTTCGATCGGATGACCATGACACAGCGCCGACCTTCGATGCCGACGCAAGGCCCCGCGGCCCGCACGCTGCACCTGGGCTGCCTGGCAATGGCCGCTTTGCTGGCCAGCGCTCAGCCACTGCAAGCGCAGACCGGCACCGAAACGCCGACCCGAAAGCGCGCTGCCAACGCCCCGGCCGGCCACAGCCCGGCTTTGAAGTCACGCGCACCGGTGACGGTGAATTTCGTCAATGCCGACGTCGAAGCGGTGACGCGGGCCATGGCCACGATGATCGAGCGCCAGATCGCGCTGGACCCGCGCGTCAAGGGCACAGTGACGCTGTACAGCGACCAGCCGCTGACGGTGCGCGAGGCGTACCTCAACTACCTGTCGGCACTGCGCGGCCTGGGCTTCACGATGGTCGAGAACGGCGGCCTGCTGAAGGTGGTGCCCGAGGCCGAGGCCAAGCTGCAGAGCGGCACGGTATCGGTGGGTCAGCCCGCGGTGCGCGGCGACCAGATCATCACGCAGATCTTCCAGCTCAACCACGAAAGCCCGAACAACCTGGTGGCGGTGCTGCGACCGCTGATCAGCGCCAACAACACCATCAATGCCAGTCTCGGCAACAACTCGCTGGTCATCACCGACTACGCCGACAACCTGCAGCGCATCGCCAAGATCATCGCTGCGCTCGACCAGCCCGCTGGCAGCGATACCGACGTGGTGACGCTGAAACACGCGGTCGCGAGCGACCTGGCACCGATGGTGCAACGCTTGGCCGATGGCGGCGGGTCGTCACCGACACAGCCGGGGCTGCCCGCAGCGGGTGGAGCGCTCACCGTGATGGTGGACGCGCGCAGCAATTCGCTGATCCTGAGGGCAGCCAACCCGGCGCGCCTGTCGATCGCCCGTTCGATCATCGCCAAGCTCGACCAACCCACCCAGGGCGGCAACGCAGCCGGCAACATCTGGGTGGTGTACCTGAAGAATGCCGACGCGGTGAAACTGGCCGCGGTGCTGCGCGCCGCCTTCGCCTCTGGCGCCGGCTCGGGCGCGCAGGGCGGCGTGGCAGCAGCGGCATCGCCGCAGCCGGTGCGCGTGGCCGAAGGGGCCGCCGGCGCGACGCCCGCGACCGCACCGGTGTCGGCTTCGGCCGGCCCGTCGACGGGCGGCTTCATCCAGGCCGATCCAGCCACCAACTCGCTGATCATCACCGCGCCCGAGCCGCTGTACCGGCAACTGCGCAATGTCATCGACCAGCTCGATTCGCGCCGGGCGCAGATCTACATCGAGACGCTGATCGTCAAGGTCGATGCCGACAAGGCGGCCGACATCGGCATCCAGTGGCAGGCCATCTCGGGCGACCAGAACAGTTCCACCAACTATGCCGGCGGCACCAACTACACCGGCACGGACAACATCGTCAACCTCACCGCCGCCATCAACCAGGGCCGCACCGGTCTGGCCTCATTGGCATTGCCGGCGGGGCTGAACTTCGGCATCCTGCAGAAGGTGGGCGACCTGTGGAACATCGGCGCGCTGGCGCGCTTCCTCGAAACCCGGGCCAACGCCAACATCCTGGCGACGCCAAACATGGTGGCGCTGGACAACGAGGAGGCGAAGATCGTCGTCGGCCAGAACGTGCCCTTCATCACCGGCTCGTTCACCACCAACACCTCGGGCTCGAACAACCCGTTCCAGACCATCGAGCGCAAGGACGTCGGCCTGACGCTGCGCATCAAGTCGCAGATCGGCGAACGCGGCACGATCCGGCTGGTCATCTACCAGGAGGATTCGCGGGTCGTGCCCTCGAGCCGTTCGTCGCCGCAGGGGCTGACCACCGACAAGAGCGCGATCGAGACCACGGTGGTGGTCGACGACGGCCAGATCATGGTGCTGGGCGGGCTGCTGAAGGACGAATACGGCGGCAGCGTGCAGCAGGTGCCCTTCCTCGGTGATCTGCCGCTGGTCGGCCCGCTGTTCCGCAGCGACAGCCGCACGCGCACCAAGAGCAACCTGATGGTCTTCCTGCGGCCGATGATCATCCGCAATCAGGAAGACCTGAACGCGCTGTCGGTCGACCGCTACGACCTGATCCGTGCGGCGCAGCAGGGCGTGGGGCAACCGCGGCAGAGCGTGATCATGCCGATCAACGACGCCCCGGTGGCGCCGCCGACGCCGACACCGACGCCGGGCACACCGTTCCGCAACGGCGGCGTACCGCCGCCGCTGTCCTGGCCCGACCCATTGCCGATACGGCCCGGGTGGACGCCGCCCGGCAGTGCACCGCCGCCAGTCGAGCCCGCCGCGCCCCCGGCTGCCCCGCCCGCCGCCGTACCGGCGCCGGGCCAGGGCCCACAGCAGCCCCCGCCACCGCCGGCCTCCGCACCCACCTCGCGCGCGCCCTCGCGGCCGGCTGAGGCGGGGTAGCCGCCCATGGGCACACGGCACCCCCTGCCCTACGCCTTTGCCAAGGCGAACACGCTGCTGCTCGAGGACGACGGTACCCAGTTGGTGCTGTGGGTGGCGGAGACCACGCCGAGCGGCGCGCTATCCGAGGTGAACCGGCTGTTCGACGTGGACGGCTTCGAGCGCGAGCCAGCCTCGACCCTGGTCAACCGCATCGCCGTGGCCTATGCCGGCGCCGAATCCAGCGCCGCCACCGTGGTCGGTGAGGTCGAAAGCGCAGTCGACCTGAGCCGGCTGATGCAGGACCTGCCGGCGGTGGAAGACCTGCTCGAAGCCAGCAACGATGCACCGATCATCCGCATGCTCAACGCCTTGCTGACCCAGGCGGTGAAGGACGGCGCCAGCGACATTCACATCGAACCCTACGAGCGCTCGAGCGCGGTGCGCTTCCGCGTCGACGGCAGACTGCGCGAGGTGGTGCAGCCCAACCGAGCGCTGCACGCAGCGCTGATCAGCCGGCTGAAGATCATGGCCGAGCTGGACATCTCGGAAAAGCGACTGCCGCAGGACGGGCGCATCAGCCTGCGCATCGGCGGGCGCGCCATCGACGTGCGCGTGTCCACGCTGGCCAGTGCGCACGGCGAGCGCGCGGTGCTGCGTCTGCTGGACAAGAGCGAGTCGCGCTTCACCCTCGAGGGCCTGGGCATGAGCGGCGACGTGCTCAGCGCCTTCGACCGACTGATCCACCAGCCGCACGGCATCGTGCTCGTCACCGGGCCCACCGGCTCGGGCAAGACCACTACGCTGTACGCCTCGCTGGGCCGCATCGACACCAGCACCACCAACCTGCTGACCGTGGAGGACCCGATCGAATACGAGTTGCCGGGCATCGGTCAGACCCAGGTCAACCCGAAGATCGAACTGAGCTTCGCCAAGGCCCTGCGAGCCATCCTGCGCCAGGACCCGGACGTGATCATGATCGGCGAGATCCGCGACTACGAAACCGCATCGATCGCCATCCAGGCCTCGCTCACAGGACACCTGGTGCTGGCCACGCTGCACACCAACGATGCGCCCAGCGCGGTCACGCGGCTGACCGACATGGGCGTCGAGCCCTTCCTGCTGAGTTCGTCGCTGCTGGGCGTGCTGGCACAGCGACTGGTGCGCAAACTGTGCGTGCATTGCCGCCGCCAGGATGAGCGCGGCGCCTGGCACCCGGTGGGCTGCGAGCATTGCCTGAACACCGGCTACAAGGGCCGCACCGGCGTGTACGAGCTGATGGCGGCCGACGATGCGGTACGCGCGATGATCCACAACCGTGCTGCCGAAAGCCAGCTCGTTGTTGCCGCCGAAGCGGCCGGCCTGCGCTCGATGCGCGAGGACGGCCAGCGCCTCATCGACGAGGGCATCACCTCGCCGGAAGAGGTGATGAGCGTCACCCGAGACTGATGCCCGCGTTCAAGTTCGAGGCGCTGGATGCCGCCGGCAAGGCCAGCAGCGGACTGCTCGAAGCCGAGAACGCCAAGGCGGCGCGCTCGCAGTTGCGTGCGCAGGCGCTGGTGCCGCTGGCCGTCACGCCGGTGCTGGCCGGCAGCGCCGGGCAGAGCGCCACCAACCGGTTTTCGCGCCGCGTCTTCGACAACGCCTCGCTGGCGGTGTGGACGCGGCAGATGGCCGGTCTGGTCGGCGCCGGGCTGCCGCTGGAGCGGGCACTCACCGCGCTGGCCGACGAGTCCGAAAACCCGCGCCAGCGCGAACTGATCGCCCACCTGCGCAGCGAGGTCAACGCCGGCTCGCCCTTTGCGCGGGCGCTGTCCGGTGCGCCGCGCGAGTTCGACGAGGTCTACTGCGCCGTGGTTGCCGCCGGCGAGCAGAGCGGCGCGCTCGGCCAGGTGCTGGAGAAGCTGGCCGACGATCTGGAAGAGCGTCAGGCGCTGCGCGCCAAGCTGCTTGGCGCGATGCTCTACCCGGCCATCGTCTCGCTAATCGCCATCGTCATCGTCATCTTCCTGGTCACCTATGTGGTGCCGCAGGTGGCCTCGGTGTTCACCAGTTCGAAGCGCGCGCTGCCGGGACTGACCGTCGCCATGCTCGCCATCAGTGCCTTCGTGCGAAGCTATGGCTGGCTGATGCTGGGCCTGATCGCGGCCGGCAGCGGCGCCTTCGTCATGCTGCGCCGCAACCCGGCTTTTCGCGAACGCAGCGACGCGGCCCTGCTGAACCTGCCGCTGGTCGGCCGGCTGGCGCGCGGCTACAACGCAGCGCGCTTTTCCAGCACGCTGGCCATGCTGGCGGGCGCCGGCGTGCCGATCTTGAAGGCACTGCAGGCCGCGGCCGAAACGCTGGGCAACCGCGCCATGCGAGCCGACGCGATGGATGCACTGGTGCAGGTGCGCGAAGGCGCGCCGCTGGCCTCGGCCATGGCCGCCAAGAAGCGCTTCCCGGGGCTGCTGGCGATGTTCGCGCGGCTCGGCGAGCAGACCGGCCAGTTGCCGGTGATGCTGGGCCGTGCCGCCTCCCAGCTGGGCGCCGAGGTGCAGCGCCGCGCCATGGCGCTGGCCACGATCCTGGAACCGCTATTGATCGTCGTCATGGGCGTGGTGGTAATGCTGATCGTGCTGGCCGTCCTGCTGCCGATCATCCAGTTGAACACCTGGGTCAAGTAGCACTCTCGGCAGGCGGCTGCTGCCTGCCGCAGAAATGCGGCGTTGACAGGTCAATTCCCGATCTGCAAGGGGCACGTTGTTTGCTTGAATGCACCAAGGCGTTTTCAACCTGCACGGAGGTCCCGACATGAGCAGCGGCAACGAACTGGTCCCGATGGCCGCGGCGACGGCGCAGATCCCGATCGCTCAGATGCGCAACCTGTACCGCCTGGGCGATGTCGAAAAGCGCCTGGACAAGCTGCCGGCGCGCGAACATGAGACGCTGCGCGCCACCTACGAACGCATGCTGGAAAAAGGCCCCGAGCGCTTCCAGGTCAAGCCCTCCGGCCTGCCGGCCATGGAGCACCTGTACGACGAGCTGCCGAACTTCCATGAGGTGCTCGACGACCTGAAGCGCCAGCTGGCGCTGTGCACCGACAGCCGCGATGCGCTGGAGATCACGCCGATGCTGCTGCTCGGCCCGCCGGGCATCGGCAAGACGCATTTCGCGCGGCGCGTGTCGCAGCTGCTGGGCACCGGGCTGGGCTTCATCTCAATGAGTTCGCTCACCGCCGGCTGGGTGCTGAGCGGCGCCTCCAGCCAGTGGAAGGGTGCGCGCCCCGGCAAGATCTTCGAGACGCTGGTCGACGGCGCCTATGCCAACCCGGTGATGGTGGTCGACGAGATCGACAAGGCGCGCGGCGAACATGCCTACGACCCGCTGGGCGCGCTGTACAGCCTGCTCGAACACGACACCGCCGGCACCTTCACCGACGAATTCGCCGAGGTCTCGATCGACGCCAGCCAGGTGATCTGGGTGGCCACCGCCAACGACGACCGCGCCATTCCGGAGCCGATCCTCAACCGCATGAACGTCTTCGAGGTGCGCTCGCCCGACCGCGACGCGGCCCGCGCCATTGCGCTGCGCCTGTACCGTAGCATCCGCGCCGAACACGACTGGGGCCGGCGCTTCGACGACGAGCCATCGGAGGCCGTGCTCGAACGGCTGAGCGGCACGGCACCGCGCGAGATGCGCCGCGCCTGGATGACGGCCTTCGGCAATGCGCGCCTCGAAGGCCGCGCCACGCTGTCGCTGGACGACCTGCCGGACAGCGGCGGGCGCCGCGCGCCCATCGGCTTCACCAACTGAGGGCCCCAGGGCCGGTCACCTTGAGAGGGCGGCCCGCGGTGGTCGGCCCGGCGTTGCGGTGGACGAAGTGGGGCACAATCCGGCGCCAAACCAAGGGGTACTCATGGGGCGCTTGTTACGCAGATTCCTCGTCGCCGTGCTGGCCGTGGCCGTGGCCGCACCGGGTTGGGCCCAGAGCGAGGCACCGACCTACAGCAAGGAGCAGCTCGACCAGTTGCTGGCACCGATTGCGCTGTATCCGGATTCGCTGCTCACCCAGGTGCTGATGGCCGCCACCTATCCTGCCCAGGTGGCCGAAGCCGTGAGCTGGTCGGCCGCGCATCCCAACGACAAGGGTGATGCGGCGGTGACCAAGGCCGCGAGCCTGGGCTGGGAACCGAGCGTGACCTCGCTGGTCGCCTTCCCGCAGGTGCTGGCCACGATGGGGCAGAAGCCCGAATGGGTGCAGGACCTGGGTGACGCCTTCCTGGCGCAGCCGACGGACACCATGGACGCGGTGCAGCGCCTGCGCCAGGCGGCACAGGCCGCGGGACAGCTGAAGTCGAACGAGCAGCAGAAGGTGGTGGTGCAGAACCCCACGCCGCAACAGAGCGTGATTGTCATCGAGCCGGCACAGCCTCAGGTGGTCTACGTGCCGATGTACAACCCGACCGTGGTCTACGGCACCTGGCCCTACCCGTCGTACCCGCCGTACTACATCCCGCCGCCGCCGGGCTATTACGTCGGCAATGCGTTGCTCACCGGCATGGCCTTCGGCGCCGGCCTGGCCATCACCAATTCGCTGTGGGGCGGCTACAACTGGGGGCGCAACGACATCGACATCAACGTCAATCGCTACAACGACGTCAACGTCAACCGCAGGATCACCAACAACCAGACCAGCTTCACCCACAACAGCGCCGGGCGCAAGGGTGTGCCCTACCGCGACGCCAAGGTGGACCAGAAGTACGGCAAGAACGTGGCCGGCAAGGACGCTCGC